>Ga0256845_1001406_pt1 | contig 19458 bp, 19 predicted proteins | sample RiftiametaG_FD_189101 | JGI IMG/M metagenome (GOLD analysis project Ga0256845, IMG submission 189101) | Tube worm associated microbial communities from hydrothermal vent at the East Pacific Rise, Pacific Ocean - Riftia | ecosystem: Host-associated > Annelida > Integument > Unclassified ...
TCAGGTTTTTCAAAAAAAAAAGGATGCCGCTCCCATCCCTAACGCAAAAAAAACAGAATGTTCAACTTTAAAACCAAAAAGAATGAATCCATATTATAAAATAGTCGGACAAGAAGAAACGATTTTTGAACACGTTTATAAAAACAAATTACCTTTATTAATAAAAGGACCAACAGGAACAGGTAAATCTCGGTTTGTAGAATATATGGCGCACAAGATGGGTAAAAAATTATACACCGTTGCTTGTCATGAAGAAACTTCAGCAACTGATTTAATAGGTCGTTATATTATTAAAGGAGCCGAAACAGTTTGGATAGATGGTCCAATGACAAAAGCCGTTAGAGAAGGAGCTATATTATATTTGGATGAAGTTGCAGAAGCTCGACCTGACATAATAGTTGCCCTACACTCCTTAACAGACCATAGAAGAACATTGTTTATTGATAAAACAGGAGAAACAATTAAAGCAAAAGATGACTTTATGTTAATTGCAACTTACAACCCTGGTTATCAAAAAGGATTTAAAGAATTAAAACCCTCTACCAGACAAAGATTTGTTTCCTTATCATTTGTGTATCCAGAAAATAAAATTGAAATAGAGATTTTAATAAATGAGACAGGTGTTGAAGAAGCTATCGCTAAAAAATTAATAAAAATGGGGGCAAAAATCCGAAACTTAACAGAATTGGGATTGGCAGAAACTGTTTCTACTCGTTTATTGGTAGATGCTGCCATTTTAATTAAAAGCGGATTACCACAACGGTTATCTTGTAACGTAGCTATTGCAGAACCGCTTACAGATGATGAGGATACATTAGAAGCTTTAAAGGATTTAATTAGTTTGAGTATTTAATAATGGAATTAGATCAACTCATATTTAAACGATTACACAATTTTTACCATAAGATTACGACAAAAGTTGATGAAGAATTAGAGGGAAGAACAGTTTTTTTAGAACCATTAAAACCACGGTTAACTATTTTATCAAGAGCACTTACAGGTTGTCAAAACGAAATTATTACTTCAGAAAGAGAAGGTGGTTGGTCAGGATTGAAATTTTATCTCCCTCACTCTATTTCATTTGCTAATGACATAGAAACAAATGTTAATTTTTATATTTTTCGTGTTTTATATCTTTCAGTTCAACAAAAGTTACGACTAAATTGGAATAACAATGAGGAAGAAAAAACAATTATTTCTCAGCAAAAAGCGAACGAATATTCTAGGCAAGTTTTAATAGCACTTTTTAATGAATACCCTCCCACAAAAGAAATATACAATAATTTAATCTCTAAGTTAGAAAACCATTATCAACAACAAAATAAAAAATGCGATTATAGTTGGATTTATGGTAGGGCAATGAAACAAAATTCGCACGAATTTAATCTTAAAACTACTTCTCCAAATGCGCTAAGTAAAGAACAGAAAGATACTGAAATTACTACAGAAATGGATGCCAATCCTAGTGATGAAGTAACCACTGTTGGTATTGATAAAAAACAAATTGAAGACAATGTTGCTCAAAATCAATTTGAAAAAGTAGACACCCTTTCAGAATTTAATGGCTCTTTTAAAGAAATGGAAGGAGAAGATACGCTGAGTGATGATGAAGATGCTATAAGAGAGTTAAATTTAAAACATACGGTAAGGGCTGATGACATTTCCCATTCCGTTTATAAAGCCGAGTTTGTAAATTCTAAATCGAATATTTTAGTAGAAGAAAAAAACGAAGAAGGAAAGTTTCTTCATTATGATGAATGGGATTATAAAAAAAGAAGGTATAAACCTGATTTTTGTAAAGTATATCCTAAATCTATTACTGCAAAATTTGCCAATTACGCGCATAAAACATTGTTGGAAAATGCGAAGACTAAAAATGAATTATTTAAACTTTTCGCTCAAGTACACAACGAATATGAAAAAATAAATAGAGTCGTTTCTGGCGAAGAAATAGGTTTTGATGCTGTGATAGATGCTTTTGCTGAAATTAATGCGAAAAGAACCCCAACAGATAAAATTTACACTACCAAACGGAAAAGAAAAAAAGAATTATCTGTTTTAATTTTAATGGATACGAGTCTTTCTGCAGATGGATATACCAATAATGAACATGTGTTAACAGTAGAGAAAAAAGCAGTTTTACTTTTTGGTGAAGTACTGTCTCAATATAATATACCGTTTCAGGTAGATACTTTTTCATCCAGAACAAGAAACAATTGCTCTTATCATCACATTAAAACCTTTAAAGAAAACTGGCACAAAACCAAAGACAGAATTGGATCAATAGAAACAGAGGGTTATACCAGAATTGGAGCCGCATTAAGGCATGCAGGAACTTTAATAGGGCAACAACCAACACAACGAAAATGGATTGTTTTATTATCTGACGGAAAACCAAACGATTATGATACTTATGAAGGTAAATACGGAATTGAAGATGTAAAACAAGCATTAAGGGAATTAGATAAAAACCATGTCAACACTTTTTCTTTAGCAATAGAACATCAAGCAAAATACTACTTGCCTCAAATGTTTGGACATAATAATTACAATATACTCCCTAAAACAGCAGATTTACCTGCTGCGTTTAGCAAGTTTTATAGGCGGATAATTAATGATTAGAATATGATTTAAGTCATTAAGTAATCTGTTAAAAGACACATTTGGAGCTGATAAAAGTCATTAAAACAAATAAAAGACCTCAATACCTTTATACCCTTAATTCAAGTGTATAAAAAGATTATTACAGTAAAAAACCATTATAAATAATTAAAATTATGTTAAAGAAAAAAATAAATTTAATCGCAATAGCTTTAATCTTAGGGTTAACATATTCTTGCTCTAATGGAGGAGGAGAAGCTCAAGAAAACAATGTTGCAACTGCGGCAGATGAATCAGAAAAAGTAGATACTAAAGTTAAAGGGCAATCAACAGTCGCTGCAGTTGAAGGTGAAGAAATGAATACTTTACAGCTAGCACTGTCTATGGATGATTTTTCAACCTTATGTGCAGCGGTAGGAGCTGCAGGAGTAGAAGATGCTTTAGTAAATGCAGGACCTTTAACCACATTTGCACCATTAAACTCTGCTTTTGATAAATTACCAGAAGGAACTGTTGAAAATTTAGTTAAACCAGAAAATAAGGAAACATTAAAAATGATTTTAATTAACCATGTTGCTCCTGCAAATTATCCATTAAAACAATTAAAAAAAGAAGCAAAAAAAGGACGTAAATTGTATATGGCTTCTGGTAAATATTTAGTTGTAGAAAATAGAGACGGAAAAATATTTGTTGGCGGAACAGAAGTGTTACAATCAGTAAAAGTAAGTAACGGATGGGTACACGTCATTGATGATGTATTAGTCCCAGAAGAAGATTAAGAATTAATTAAAAACCTAACTATAAAAATTAAATGATGAAGAAATTAAAATTTATTGCATTGTTCCTAATCGCAGGATTGTTAGCTAGTTGCGGAGGCGAAACCCAAACAGAAGTAGCTGAATTACTAGTAGAAGAAACAGTTGTTGAAGAAGTTGTAGCTGAAGAGTCTGCAGAAGAAAGTAAAGGAGATATTGGTGTTGGACCAATCACATCCGTAACATTAGGAGATATTGATGATGCTTTAGTTGAAAAAGGAAAAGAATTATACAAAGCAAATTGTACTGCTTGTCATAAAATAGGAAAAAGAGTTGTTGGACCAGCTTTAGCTGGGGTTACTGAAAGAAGAACTCCTGAATGGATTATGAATATGATTATGAATCCAGAAGAAATGGTAGAAAAAGATCCTGCAGCAAAAGCATTGTTGGCAGAATATTTAGCACCAATGGCTAATCAAAATATTACTGAAGAAGAAGCTAGAGCAATTTTAGAGTTTTTCAGAACTAAAAACTAACACAATCAATTTTAACAAAAAAAATAAAAATATGAAATCAATATTTAAACCTCTATTCACAGTTGCTGCAGCATCACTATTGCTTGCAAGTTGTGGAGGGCCAACAGACAAGAAAAGCAGCCAAGGAGCAATTGCTGGAAATGCTGCAGAAAAAGTATATGTAGCTCCAGGTGAGCACGATTCACATTACGCTTTTATTTCAGGTGGATTTAGTGGGCAGTTAGCTGTTTATGGACTTCCTTCTGGTCGTTTATTCAGAGTAATTCCTGTTTTCTCTCAAGATCCAGAAAAAGGATACGGTTACAGTGAAGAAACAAAACCAATGTTAATGACTTCGCATGGATTTATTCCTTGGGGAGATTCACATCATCCAGATATTTCTCAGACTAAAGGTTCTGTAGATGGTAGATGGGTCTTTATTAATGAAAATAATACACCCCGTATTGCACGTATTAGTTTAGAAACTTTTGAAACAGAAGAAATTATTGAAATCCCTAACTCAGCAGGAAATCATAGTTCTTCTTTCGTAACAGAAAATTCTGAATATGTTGTTGCAGGAACACGTTTCTCTGTACCATTCCCTCAAAAAGATATGCCGATTTCAGAAATGAAAGGAAACTTTAGTGGAGCATTATCTTTCTTGAAAATTGAGCCAGAAACTGGTCACATGAACATTTCTTTCCAGATTAAAATGCCTGGATTTAGTTATGATTTATCTCACCCAGGTCGTGGAAAATCTCATGGATGGTTTTTCTTCTCTACTTATAATACTGAAGAAGCAAATACATTGATGGAAGTAAATGCATCCCAAAATGATAAAGATTACATCGCTGCAATTAACTGGAAAAAAATTGAAGAGTATGTAGCTAATGGTGGTGGTAAAATGGTGCCAGCTAAATATGCTCACAATACTTGGGATGATAATGCTCATTCAGCTACAACAGTAATGGAAAAAGAAGTTTTAGTTGTTGAGCCAAGTGAAGTACCTGGTGCAATTTACTTTTTACCTACTGCTAAATCTCCACACGGTTGTGATGTTGATCCAACAGGAGAGTACATTATTGGTAATGGTAAATTAGCTGCATCTATGACAGTTCACTCATTTACTAAAATGATTAAAGCTATCGAAGACAAAGCTTTTGATGGAGATGCTTATGGTATTCCTATTTTAAAGTTTGATGCAATTAACTACGGGATGTTAAATCAGCCAGGATTAGGACCATTGCATACAGAATTTGATACTAGAGGAAATGCATATACTACCTTCTTTATTTCTTCTGAAGTAGTAAAATGGAATGTAAAGGACTTAAAAGTATTAGATAGACATCCTGTTTATTACTCTGTTGGTCACTTAATGATTCCAGGTGGTAACTCACAAACACCAGATGATAAATACTTAGTTGCAATGAACAAAATTACTAAAGACCGTTATTTACCAACAGGTCCTGAGGTTTGTCAATCAGCACAATTATTTGATATTTCTGGAGAAAAACTAGAGTTGTTATTGGATTTCCCGACTATTGGAGAACCACATTATGCTGCGGGTATTGCTGCTGATAAAATTAAATCAAAATCAGTTAAACTATACAACTTAGAGGAAAACAAACATCCTTATGCAATTATGAGTGAAGCTGGAGCTAAAGTAGAACGAAAAGGAAATGAAGTACATATTTCTATGTCTATGATACGTTCTCACTTTGCACCAGATAACATTGAAGGAGTAAAAGTTGGAGACAAAGTATTTTTCCACGTTACTAATTTAGAGCAAGATTATGATGTGCCACACGGTATTTCAATGATTGGAGCACAAACTTCTGAGTTATTAATTATGCCAGGAAGAACTGCAACATTTACATGGGAGCCCAAACAAGTTGGTATCTGGCCATTCTATTGTACAGATTTCTGTTCAGCACTTCACCAAGAAATGCAAGGATATGTAAGAGTATCTCCAGCAGGATCAAATACTCCTATTACATTCACATTAGATGATGAAGTACCAGGAACTGAAGAAGAATTGTAAGAATTTAAAGTTAAGTTAGGTTGAAAAGCGGGTGGCTAAAGTAAAATGAAGTTGCCCGCTTTTATTTAGCAAAAAATAATAAATTATGAAGATTTCAAGAATATTAATGTTTACAGCTCCACTCTTATTTTTAGGGCTGTTTTTGTTCCCGTTATGGAACATTACCTTAGAAGCACCACAATACCCAATTCCATTAGGAATGGATATTCATATTAATGACTTTAGAGATACCAATCCTCACGATATAAAAAACATCAATTTAATGAATCACTATGTTGGAATGCAATACATTCCAGATGCGATTCCTGAATTTAAAACGTTTCCGATAGGTATAATGATTTCTATGGTTTTAGGTTTGTTAGTAGCTTTTAAAGGAGACCCAAAATGGTATTTAGCTTGGTTCTTTTTAATGTGTGTTTTAAGTTCTGCAGGATTAATTGATTTTTATTTGTGGGAGCACGATTACGGACATAATTTAGATCCCAAAGCCATTATGCAGTTTAAAAACCCTGACGGAAGCCCTATGGGATTTCAGCCGCCAATATTTGGCTCCAAAGACATCTTAAACTTTAGAGCACATTCCTATCCAAGACTAGGAGCTTACTTTTTAGCCGCAGGAATTGGACTTTCATTAGTCGCATTTTGGTTAGGAAAAAGAGAAAATAAAAAGGCTTAATTGGGCGTTTTAACAGGCTAGGAGTTTATCCTGAGTGTAGTCGAAAGGCTATATCTTTTTTTCCTAATTTAAATACTCCAAGGTTCATGTAGTTATCCAAAATAAACCTTGGAGTATTTTAAAAAAAAGGATGTCGCTGCTATCCTTAACGCAAAACAGTTTAAAGTAGAAAGTTTATCAAGTTAAAAGTTATTTCAACGACATATACTTTTAACTTTACAAACTAAACATATGAAACAGAAAACTCTACTTATTTTACTTATCGGATTTATTTACTCTTGCACAGTAGAACCCAAACCTATTGTTTACGGTAGCGATCATTGCTATTTTTGTGATATGACTGTGGTTGATAAAACACACGCAGCGTCTTACACTACAAAAAAAGGAAAATCATATAGTTTTGATGCCGCAGAATGTTTGGTTAGAAAGCTAAATCAGGATAACAATGAGGCTAAAATGGCTTTTATATTGGTTGCCGATTATGCTAACCCTGGAGTATTAGTTAATGCTACATCTGCAACATACTTAGTTAGCGAAAAAATAAAAAGTCCAATGGGAGCTAATCTATCTGCATTTAGCACTTCCGAAACTGCAAAAAAAGCACAATCGATGCACGGGGGTAAAATATACACTTGGCAACAAATAAAGAAAAAACTCAATTAACAAACTGAATGCGAATTTTAGTTTTCATATTTTTATTCTGCAGTTTATTTGCTCAAGCAAATACAATAGTAGTAAATAGCTCTTCTAAAATAAGCACTATAAAAAAAGGAGTCGCATTGGCTCAAGATGGTGATACCGTTTTAGTAAAAAAAGGAGTTTACAAAGAACGTCTAATTAATATGTCTAAAGCCATTCATATTATAGGTGAAGGGTATCCTATAATAGACGGTGAAAACGAAACGGAAAGTATTTTTGCTATAAATGCTATTGATTTTAGTATTTCAGGTTTTCATTTTAAGAATGTAGCTATGAGTTATACTAAGGAAATTTCAGCAATATTTATATCCAACAGTAAAAACTTTACAATAAAAGATAATGTGTTAGAAAATGTTTTTTATGGATTTATTATCCAAGAGTCAAGATATGGTTTGATACAAAATAATAAAATAACAGGGCATGCAGAAGATGAATCTACTGCTGGAAATGGTGTGCATGTTTGGAAATCTAAACACTTAAGAATAGAACAAAATACTGTTTCTGGTATGCGAGATGGTCTTTATTTAGAGTTCTTAAACAAAAGTTTTATATCAAACAATACAAGTAAAGATAATGTACGTTACGGTTTACATTTTATGTTTTCTAACAATAATGAATACCATCACAATGAATTTAAAAATAACGGAGCTGGAGTAGCAGTAATGTTCTCTAAATTTATTAAAATGCACCACAACACCTTTCATTTCAACTGGGGATCCTCTTCTTATGGATTGTTGCTAAAGGAAATTAATGATGCAGAAATTCATCATAATTATTTTGAGCAAAACACCATAGCAATTAACATTGATGGTTGTTCAAGAATCAATTATCAAAACAATCATTTTGTACGAAATGGTTGGGCAATAAAATTTACGGGAGGTTGTTACGCTAATATTTTTAATTATAATAATTTCTTATCGAACTCCTTTGATTTATCGTACAATAGCAGATTAAATGATAACAAATTTGAGGCAAACTATTGGAGTGAGTATACTGGATACGATTTAGATAAAAATGACATTGGAGACATCCCTTATCGGCCAGTTAAATTGTTTTCATACATTGTAAATAGAACTCCTGAAACCCTTATTTTATTAAGGAGTTTGTTTGTAGATATAATAAATTTTTCTGAAAAAGTATCACCAGTATTTACTCCTGATGAGTTGGTAGATAGTAAACCTATAATGCATAAAATTAATGATCAATTTTAAAAACATACATAAACGTTTTGGAAAATTAGTTGTTTTAGATGACCTCAACTTGGAGGTTGCTGAAGGCGGTGTTTTTGCTATTTTAGGACCAAATGGGTCTGGTAAAACCACATTAATTAAATCGTTATTAGGAATGGTAATCCCTGAAAAGGGAGAGATTCTTTACAATGGAAAAAGTGTTCTAAAACAATGGAAGTACCGTAATAACTTAAATTATTTACCTCAAATTGCTAATTTCCCTGCAAACTTAACAGTCACCGAATTGGTAGAAATGGTTAAGAACCTCAGACCAGCAACGACCAACGAAAAAGAGCTGATTGAACTCTTTGGTTTAACACCATTTTTAAAACAAAAATTAGGGAACCTATCAGGAGGAACAAAGCAGAAAGTAAATATTGTACTTGCTTTTATGTTTGATAGCGATTTAATTATTTTAGATGAACCCACAACAGGTTTAGATCCTATTGCGTTAATTTATTTAAAAGAACTCATCCAAAAAGAAAAAGCGAAAGGCAAAACAATTTTAATTACCAGTCATATTATGAGTTTTGTGGAAGAAATGTCTGATGAAATTGTGTTTTTATTAGATGGAAAAATCTACTTTAAAGGAACTATCGAAGCCATCAAAAAAGAAACCGAAAGCGCTACATTAGAAGTGGCTATTGCTCTTTTAATGAGTACTTAAAGTTCGTTAATTTAGAGTACTTAGAGTTAAAAAATAATTATAAAATGAATAATAAAGAGTTTGGAAAAACATTAGAATTACGGACTAGAAAATTTGCTGTAGCAATTATTAAGCTTTCTATTTCGCTACCCAAAACAGAAGAAGGACGAGTCCTTAAAAATCAAATTACTAAATCAGGGACTAGTGTTGGGGCAAATTATAGGGAAGCGAATAGATCTAGAAGTAAAGCCGATTTTTTGAATAAAATAAAGATTAGTGAAAGTGAAGGAAGCGAAACTGTATATTGGTTAGAGATAATATCAGATTTAAAGTGGTTAGATAAAGAAATAATTGACAAAGCATTAAAAGAAGCAAATGAACTGCTGGCTATTTTTAGTTCCATCAGTTTTAATACTAAGAAAAAGTAGTATTTAGAGTTAGAGATCTTTAACTTCAAACACTTTTATAGCTTTAAGTATTAAAAAACTATAGGCACTTTATAGCTTTAAGTACTTATTTTGAAAAAATAAAAAATATGTTTAAGATATTAAAATATAGTGTTTATGATTTGCTTCGAAGCAGATGGAGTTACGTTTATTTTGCATTTTACTTAATGCTAGGGTTTGTGTTGTTATTTTTAAATAATGATATGAACAAAGCCGTAATAACATTGATGAATATCATTATTGTATTAACCCCACTTATCGGAACCATATTTGGTGTAATGTATTATTACCAATCCAAAGAGTTTACCGAATTACTTTTGGCACAGCCCATAAAAAGGAGCAAGATATTTATGGGTCAATACCTCGGAATTTCACTATCATTAACATTAAGCTTAGTGTTAGGATTAGGGATCCCTTTTATGGCTTACGGCTTGTTTAAATCTTCTGCTATTTTTGATTTCTCATTGTTGTTGTTGGTAGGAGCATTTTTGAATTTCATATTTGTTGCACTTTCTTATAACATATCTTTATCTACCGAAAATAAAATTAAAGGATTTGGTTATGCCATTTTAATGTGGTTGTTTTTAGCTGTTATTTATGATGGGCTTTTTCTTATTTCGTTGGTAATCTTTAACGAATACCCATTGGATAAGTTTTCGTTGGTTGCAACTATGTTTAACCCTATTGATTTATCTCGAATATTAATCTTACTCAAACTAGATATTTCGGCACTCTTAGGCTACACAGGAGCAGTATTCAAAAGTTTTTTCGGAACAGGATTAGGAATGATTGCATCAATAAGTATCTTGTTTTTATGGGTATTTATTCCCGTTTGGAATATTGTAAGAAAAGCAAATAAAAAAGATTTTTAAAAGGATTGTCAAAAAAAACGCTGATATTAACTTGTAATTGGATAAGCGTCTTTATGATTTTTATCATTAAATTCTCTGCCAAATAACACTTTTCATAATGAGAAGAGTCATTAGATTTAATAAAAGACCCTAATACCTTTATAACATAATTAATAACCTAAATGTAAATTATGAAAAAGATCAAATTTAATTTAGCTGTTAAAACATTAGCACTATCGAGTGTAGTTTTATTAGCTTCTTGTGGTGGAAATGAAAGTCCTACAAGTTCAAAAAAAAGTATTGACACCTCTACTATTGAAGTGTCTGGGGAAATGAAGGCTGAGTTAACTTCTCCTCCATTTGTGCCAGCTTCGGTTGGTGATAGACCTGCAAAAAAATTAATCGTTGACATGGAAATTCTTGAACAAGAAGGAACGATGACTGACGGAGTGAAATATATTTATTGGACTTTTGGGGGTTCTGTACCAGGTTCATTTATTAGAACAAGAGTTGGTGATGAAGTAGAATTTACGTTAAAAAATCATCCTGATAATAAATTACCACATAATATTGATTTACATGCTGTAACAGGTGCCGGTGGTGGTGCTGCATCTTCTTTTGTTGCTCCAGGGCACGAAGTAACATTTTCTTTTAAAACATTAAACCCTGGTTTATATGTTTACCATTGTGCAACAGCTCCAGTAGGGATGCATATTGCAAATGGAATGTACGGTCTTATTTTAGTTGAACCAGAAGGAGGTTTGCCAAAAGTAGATAAAGAGTACTACCTTATGCAAGGTGATTTTTATACCAAAGGGAAAAATGGAGAGCCAGGATTACAACCTTTTGATATGCAAAAAGCAGTTGATGAAAATGCTGATTATGTGGTGTTTAATGGGAAAGTAGGTTCTTTAACTGGAGATAATGCGATTACTGCTAAAGTAGGAGAAACTGTTCGTTTATATGTTGGTAATGGTGGACCAAACTTGGTTTCTTCATTTCACGTAATTGGAGAAATTTTTGATAGAGTAAATGTTGAAGGCGGTTCTTTGGTAAACGAAAATGTACAAACAACATTAATTCCTGCTGGTGGAGCTGCCATAGTAGAATTTAAAGTAGATGTTCCAGGAACATTCATTATTGTAGATCACTCTATTTTTAGAGCATTTAATAAAGGTGCTTTAGGGATGTTAAAAGTAGAAGGTGAAGAAAATAAAAAGCTTTATTCTGGTAAACAAATAGAAGGTATTTACAATCCAGAGGGAGGTAGAATTGTTGAAACAGGAGATGCTCCTGTTGCACCAACTGCATCATCAGTAGCAGAAAGAATTGAGTTAGGAAAACAATTGTATGCACAAACATGTTTTGCTTGTCATCAAGGAGAAGGACAAGGTATTACAGGTGCTTTTCCTCCATTAGCTAAATCTGATTATTTAAATGAAGATATTGACAGAGCAATTGGTATTGTATTACATGGTAAAACAGGAGAAATTACTGTTAATGGAGAAAAGTATAATAGTGTAATGACTCCTCAAACATTATCTGATGAAGAGGTTGCGAATGTGTTAACTTACATTTATAGTAGTTGGGGTAATAACGGAACTGAAGTTACTCCAAACATGGTTTCTAAAGTAAAAAGTCGACATTAATGTTTAGGTTAGGTTTTTATTTCTTAGTTGTATTTGGTTTATCCCATTTTGATGGACTTAGTCAGAGCAACTCCGAAATGAAAAAAGTTAAAAGGGGGGCATTTGTCCCCCTTTATGGTTCTGATAGTAATGGAGTGTTTGTAAAAGATTTTTTATTGGATGTTTATCCAGTAAGCAATCAGCAATATTTAGATTTTGTAAAAAAATATCCGAAATGGAAAAAATCAAAAGTATTGAGAATTTTTGCGGATAAAAATTACTTAACGAAGTGGAAAAACGATACAGAATTAGGCTCGGAAGTAAATCCTGAAGCTGCAGCAACAACTATTAGTTGGTATGCTGCTAAAGATTATTGTGCTTGCCAAGGTAAACGCTTGCCAAGCATGGATGAATGGGAATACGCTGCTATGGCCAGTGAAAATAAAAAAAATGCACAAGCAGATAGTATTTTTAATCAGCAAATTATTGAAGGTTATGAATTACCCAAAACTTATAAAAATAAAGTAGGTTCTACGTATCAAAATTATTGGGGGATTTGGGATATGCATGGTTTGGTTTGGGAATGGACGAGTGATTTTAATTCTGTTTTAATTTCTGGAGAATCTCGGCAAGATGTAGATACCGAACGAAATTTATTTTGTGGAAGTGCTTCAATTAATGCTTCTAATTTAATGGATTATGCTGCTTTTATGCGGTATGCATTTAGAGGAAGTATTAAAGCAAATTATGGAATTCAGACCTTAGGGTTTAGGTGTGCAAAAACAATTAAAAAATAATCAAGATGAAAAATATAATTAAATTATTATTTCTGTTTCTATCAGTCAACTTGGTAATAAGCTCTTGCGAAACTGATGAAAAAACGCAAACAGAAGGGACTGTATTTATAAAATACCAGTGTCCTATGGAATGTGAGGGAGATAAAACGTATAACGAAAACGTAAGTTGTCCTGTTTGTAAAATGGACTTAAAGCCAATTGAAAAAGACACTAAAATAGAAGCGGATGCAAATACTATTTCGGATGAATCGATCTTTAATTTAACTTCAAAATGGGATACACAAAATAACGAAACGATAGAATTAAAAGATTTAAAAGGCAATGTTTTAGTAATGGTAATGATTTATACAACTTGCCAAGCTGCTTGCCCAAGACTTGTTGCTGATATGAGAAGTATCAATAAAAAAGTAAACAATGGAAAAGTGAAATATGTTTTAGTAAGTATAGATCCTGAAACAGATACTCCTGAACGCTTAAAAGAATTTGCTATTGAAAATGAAATGGATACGGATCAATGGGTTTTCTTGCAAGGAACAGTTGATGATGTTAGAGAATTTTCTAATGTATTGGCCGTTAAATACAAACAAATTTCACCGTTAGATTTTTCTCATTCTAACATTATTAGTGTTTTTGATAGAGGTGGTGTTTTACATCATCAGCAAGAAGGGTTAGGAGTAGATAATGAAGAAACAGTTGCTAAGATTATAGAATTAGTAAAGTAGGTTGATCCATTTTTAAGTTGAGTTTATCAATAGAACTCTAAAACAATGACAGAAAATACAATTCAAAATACACCAAGAAATATTTATTATCCTCCAGGTGGAATTTTAATGTGGTTTATAATCATTTTAGAATTGTTCACTTTTTTGGGTGCAGCATTAATTTTTGTGTATTACAGAAAAAATATGTTAGAGGAATTTACCGAATCTAAGGCATTATTAAATCCTATTATTGGCACAATAAATACTATTATTTTGATAACTAGTGGCTATTTTATGGCAATTTCTGTTAATAAATTACGAGAAGATAATACGGAGAAATCCGCTCTATTTATGCTGGCGGGTTTAATCCTGGGTATTGTTTTTTTAGGCATAAAAGGAATGGAATTTTATCATAAAATAGAGTTAGGAATAGGGTTTAACTATAATACATTTTTTACTTTTTATTGGTTAATGACAGGGTTTCATTTTGTACATGTATTGTTTGGTGTTGGGCTTTTAGCCTATATGTATTTAGCGATAAAAAAAAGAAAATACAATGCAAAAGAATTGTTTGATGTGGAGGCAAGTGCAACATATTGGCACATGTGCGATTTAATATGGATACTTATATTTCCTGTACTTTATTTAATTTAGATGAAAAAAGAAATAAGGCTCAATACAATTACATGGATTTTATTGGTCGTGTTAATTTGCTTAAGCACAATGTTTTCAGAAAATGGATTCGGATCAGCTTTCTTATTAATTGCAGGACTTTCGGTAATCAAGTTTTTAAGTGTGATGTTTCAATTTGTAGAAGTGAAAAACGCGCATATTGTATGGAAATTAGTTAGTGTTTTATTTGTGTTAGTTTACTTTTTAGGTATTTTATTTTTGTATTAAATTGTTATTAAAATCATACTCTTAAATTTTTTTAGCAAGAGGATTTTGATGTTTTACCGTGATTATAATTATACCAAATATGTTTGTACAAATTTAACGTGAAGTGATTAAAAACCTATTAAAAGTAGTACGAAAACTGATATATGTCAGTAGTCAAGTCTGCCCTAGAAGTACTTTTACATTAAACAAATTAAAGTTTAGATTATGAGAAATTATAAAATTAAAACAGGTAGAATAATGCTTGGAGCAATTGGACTTTTCGCTTTTGGAATAACTGCACAAGCACAGTTTACATTAGATGGGGAAATAAGACCTCGTTTTGAGTACAGGAATGGTTACAAGTCTGTAGCAGATTCCAATCAAAGTAATGCAGCTTTTATACAACAACGTACTCGACTTAATTTTGGGTATAAAACAGAAGGCTATGTTTTTAAAGTGAGTTTGCAAGATGTACGTGTTTGGGGTTCTCAGCCTCAATTAATTGGCACAACAGCACAGCAAAATGCTAGTGGAGAATATTTAGGTATTCATGAAGCGTGGGGTAAAGCTTTAATCTCTGATAATTGGGCATTAAAATTTGGGCGTCAAGAAATTATTTTAGATGACCATAGAATTTTTGGTAGTGTAGGTTGGGCACAACAAGCACGTAGCCACGATGCAGCGATATTAAAGTTTAACAAGAAAAAATTTAAAGCTGACTTTGGTGTTGCATACAATCAGGATAACGCTAGTTTAAAAGGAACGGAAGCATTTCGAGGAAGTTATAAAGCGTTTCAATACTTATGGTTGCACAACGATTTTGGGAAAAACTTTGGAGCGAGTGTTTTATTCTTAAATAATGGAAAAGAACAATTAGATATTGATAGTAATTCATTTTTAACTGGAGGAACTCCTGCTGAGTATGAATATTACAAGGATAATTATAGTCAAACAATAGGCACTAAGTTAACTTACAAGAAAGATAAGTTAAAAGTAGGTGCTGCATTCTATACTCAAATGGGATTGGCAGGAGACAGAGTTACTGCTCATTCTGATTACAATGGTGATTTTGATCCAGAAGTTTCAGCAATGAATTATGGTCTTGATATTTCGTATAAAATAACTGATAAATTTACTGCTGGTGCGGGGTACGAGTATATGAGTGGTAATAGCCAAACAGACACAAGTGCATCTTACAATAGAACTAACCATGCTTTTACACCGTTTTATGGAACTAATCATAAATTTAATGGACACATGGATTATTTTTATGTAGGAAACCATGGCGGAAGTGTTGGATTACAAGATATCTACTTAAAATTGAAATATAAAACTGATAAGTTTTGGGTTGGTGCCGATGTTCATATGTTCTCTGCTGCTAACGATGTTTGGGATGGTTTTAAATACGGACAAGACAATATTGCAGCAACAACAGTTTTGAGTGATGAATTAGTTGCTGCTACAACTCAGGCTGGAATTGATGCTGCTACTGCTAAATATGATGCTTTTACTGAAACTAAGTACACAGACTATACAATGAGTAGTTCTTTTGGTACTGAGATAGATTTAAGTTTTGGATTTAATTTATCAAAAGGAGTTGCATTTAAAGGTGGATATTCTGTTATGATGGCTACTGAAACTTTAGCTTATCTTAAAGGAACAACAGATTACCAAGGGCAAGGTTATACTGATGAATTAAGTAGTTGGGGATGGGCAATGATAATTATCAAACCTAATTTTACTGAGAAAAAAGAGGTAAAGAAATAATAAGATTTTAGGATTTTTTAAAACCGAAGGGCATTAATGTTCTTCGGTTTTTTTATGGTTATTATTTAAAAAGTGATAGATGTCATAATTTGAAAATTGTAACGGTTGTAATTTTGAATCATTCTAAATAAGGAAAAAGAAATAACGAATAAAAACTGAAATATGAAAATTGAATCATTTAACGAAAACGTAGTCTTTAATGACGACAGAGTGGTAACTAGTGTATTGTTAGAGTCTTCTTTTTCTAAAGAAATAAGAATTTTATTAAAAGAAGGACAAGCAATGAAAGAACATAAAACGCCTTACCCAATCGTTGTTCATTTATTAGAGGGAGAATTAGATTTTGGAGTTAACGGTGTTGTAAATTCACTAAAAAAAGGAGCTGTAATTTCATTAGCAGGAAATATTCCTCATAATTTAATAGCTAAAACAGATAGTGTTGTTCGTTTAACATTGTCTAAACATGATACAGCAGAACGTGTTGAAGAAGTAGCTAAAACATCATAAAAGTAAAAAGATGAAAGAGATAGAAAGTAGAGCGGATGTAGAAGAACTGGTAAATATCTTTTATGCAAAAATCAGAAAAGACGACTTATTAGGGCCAATTTTCAACAAACATATTCCAGAAGAAAAGTGGCCAAGCCATCTAAGTAAGTTAGCAGATTTTTGGGAAACAAATTTATTTGGTGTTGCTAAATTTAAAGGGAATCCATCTCAAAAACATGTTGAAGTTGATAGAGGTTTAAACCATAGTGTAGAACAAACGCATTTTGGACAATGGTTAAATTTATGGTTTCAAACCATTGATGAATTATTTGAAGGAGAAAGAGCGCATAAAGCAAAAGAAGCTTCCCGAAGAATGGCTTCAGCACAGTTTATGATGATGTGGAGCCATAGACCAGAAAACAAGTAAATTTAATTAATAATGGATATCCAGTATTTTACATTAGCAAGAGTTTTACATGTATTGGCTGTAATCTTATGGATAGGAGGAGTAGCTATGGTTACTACAGTTATTATTCCTGCAGTAAAAAAAATAGCAGCTAAAGAAGATCAAATAAAAATATTTGAACAAATTGAAGGCCGGTTTGCAATGCAAGCAAAAATCACCACACTTATTACAGGTATAACAGGGTTTTATATGATGTATGAATTAAATGCTTGGAATAGATATTTTGAATCTCGCTTTTGGTGGATTCATGCAATGACCTTAGTTTGGATTATTTTCACATTGGTGCTTTATGTTTTAGAGCCGTTATTATTACATAAACTATTTAAAAAATATGTAAATAAGAACCCTGAAAAAACTTTTTCTATCATGCATAAAGCACATTGGGTTTTATTGCTTTTAAGTTTAATAACAACAGCTGGAGCAGCTGCAGGAAGTCATGGATGGTTTGTTGTGGAGTAATCTGATTTAGTGTTAAATTTGCACAGCTTTTAATTGGCGTAGTATGGGTGTAGATAAACTTACTGAATGTTACCATTGTGGTGAAGACTGTATTGAAGAGGAAATCCTTTTTGATGAAAAGCAGTTTTGTTGTACAGGATGTAAAACCGTTTTTGAGATATTAAATCAAAATGATTTATGTAATTATTATGATTTAGAAGCTACTCCTGGTATTACTCCTCCCAAAAATTCCAATAAAAAATTTGAGTACTTAGAAAACACTGCTATAATTGAAAAACTAATTAGTTTTAAAGATGAAAATCAGAGTTTAGTTACTTTTTATTTACCTCAAATACACTGTAGTTCATGCATTTGGCTATTAGAAAATCTTTATAAATTAAATGGAGATATAAGTTCTTCAAGGGTTAATTTTTTGAAAAAAGAAATGAAAATTTCTTTTAATCATCATATTTCATTTAGAGAGTTGGTTGAGTTGTTAACTTCTATTGGTTATGAACCAGAAATAAATTTAGAAAATCTTAGTGAACACAAAAAACAGAAAGTTGATAGAAGTTTAGTCATTAAGCTAGGTGTTGCAGGTTTTTGTTTTGGAAATATTATGTTGCTTAGTCTTCCTGAATATTTTGGTTTAAATTCAGTTAAAGAGAATGTCTTTTTTCAGTTTTTCGGATACATAAATTTAGCACTTTCTTTACCTGTATTTTTTTTTAGTGCGAATAGTTATTTTAGTTCTGCGTGGAATGGTATTAAAAGAAAAATCATCAATATCGATATTCCTATTTCCTTAGGAATTTTGGTTTTATTTACTCGAAGTGCTTATGAAATTATTAGCAAAACAGGAGCAGGTTTTTCAGATTCATTAGCAGGGTTAGTCTTCTTTTTATTGCTGGGTAGAATATTTCAGCAAAAAACCTATAACATTTTATCTTTTGAGCGAGACTATAAATCTTACTTTCCTATTGCAACGATAAGAATTGATAAAGAACAAAATGAAAAAAGCATTTCTGTTTCTGAACTTAAAGTGGGAGATATTATTTTAATAAAAAACAGCGAAATAATACCAGTAGATGCTGTGTTGATTGATGGTGATGCGAATATTGACAATAGCTTTGTTACAGGAGAATCTGCTGCTTCAAGAAAAATAATAGGAGATAAAATTTATGCAGGAGGAAAGCAGGTTGGTCAAGCAATTAAATTAAAAGTGTTAAAAGAAATATCACATTCATACCTTACGCAGCTTTGGAATGATGAAGCTTTTACAAAACAAAATGAAGATAGATTTGAGGGAATAACAAACTCTATTAGTAAATATTTTACAATCATTATTTTGGTAATTGCTGTTGGTAGTGCGTTGTTTTGGTTACAAACCGATATTAAAAAAGCCATTAATGTTTTTACAGCGGTTCTTATTATAGCTTGTCCTTGTGCCTTAGCATTATCAGCACCATTTACATTTGGTAATGTGTTACGGGTATTAGGTAGAAATAAATTTTACCTTAAAAATGCTACTGTAATTGAAGATTTATCAAAAATAAGCACCATTGTTTTTGATAAAACAGGAACAATAACCCAGTCTTCAGATAGTGTTATAAACTATATAGGCACTTCTTTTTCTGAAGAGCAATTGAGCCATCTTTATTCGATGTTCCGACAATCATCACACCCTTTAAGTAAAATGATTTTTAATGATTTCGAGACTCAGACCTTAGTTGAGGTAAATGAATATACTGAATTATTAGGGAAAGGGATTGCTGCAAAAATAAATGATATTGATTATAAAATTGGTTCAGAACAATTTGTAAAAGAGTCACAGCAG
>Ga0256845_1001408_pt1 | contig 19453 bp, 15 predicted proteins | sample RiftiametaG_FD_189101 | JGI IMG/M metagenome (GOLD analysis project Ga0256845, IMG submission 189101) | Tube worm associated microbial communities from hydrothermal vent at the East Pacific Rise, Pacific Ocean - Riftia | ecosystem: Host-associated > Annelida > Integument > Unclassified ...
TCGTTGTAATTATTTGTCTTTTCATGAATATGAATCTCAAATCCTTGACATGAACCAAGATTCATATCATGAACCCGATCCTAAAACGGCGTTCCCGAACGCTCTTTTACACGCCCTTGCGGCCCAACGACCACCATGGCCAGCCCGAGCTCCAAGTCTCCCCGTCGCTCCGTCCGAGAGGAGAGCCGTGCCGTGTATCGCCAGGCGATCCTCGACGCAGCCATGCGTGTGTTCGGTCGAACCGGCTTCCGCGACACCAAGATGGCCCAGATCGCGTCTGAAGCCGGCGTCGCCACGGGCACGCTCTACAACTACTACTCGAGCAAAGAGGACATCTTCGAGTCCATCCTCGAGAATGGTGAGGGCCAGATCCGTGCCGCGATCCAGCAGGCGGTCGCCGCTCAGCCCCCGGTCAGCCAGCTCCGCGCGATCGTCCGCGTGATGCTCGAGCACCTCGAGCAGCACGGGTCGATCTTCATCATCTACATGCAGCTCGACGCGAACTCCCTGTGCCTCCAGGCCAAGGGCTGCCGCGACGAGGCTTTCCGCCGCGAGATGTTCTCCATGATCGAGCAGGCGATCATCGACGCGGGACCGCTGCTGCGCACGGACTTCAGCCCCCAGACCCTCGCCACGGCGATCGGTGGCCTGCTCAGCGGCGCCATCATGCACTGGATCGACGCTGGCTGTCCCCCGGGCCTGCACGCGCAGGCCGACACGATCATGGACCTGTTTCTCAACGGAGCTTCGCAACGATGAGCGTCCGCAAACACAACTCAAACTCCCCTTCGTCCGCCTCCAAACCTGCTCGCGGACTCCTGTTGTTGTGCGCGGCCCTCCTGGTCAGCGCCGGCTGTGACGAGGGCGACAAGGCCCCCCTGCCCGAGGTCGAGGGCAAGGATGCCCCGGAGCGCCCCGAGATCCCGACCGAAGTTCAGACCGCCCAAGACGCCCCCCAACACAGCAGCCAGCGTTTTGTGGGCAACGTCCGGGCCAAACAGCACGTCGAGATCGCACCCCAGATGACGGGCGTGATCGCCTCCATCGAGGTCGAGGAGGGCGACATGGTCGAGGCCGGTCAGCGCCTGTTTCGGATCGCCGGTTCGGCCGTGCGCCTCTCCGTTGCCCAAGCTCAGACCGGCGTCTCGGCGGCCAAACTCCAGCTCGCCGAAGCCGAGCGCGAGGCCGCCCGAACCCGGAAGCTCGCCGAGCGCGGCTCGGTCGGTCAGGCCAACCTCGAGCGCGCCGAGTCGGGGGTCGAGGCCGCCGCAGCCGGCGTCAAACAGGCCAAGGCCGCCGCCGCTGTGGCCCGGGCCCGGACCGGCGAGCTGACCGTCGACGCGCCCATCTCCGGCGTCATCTCGGCCAAAAACAAGAGCAAGGGCGAGGTTGCGACCATGATGCCGCCGACCATCATCTTGGTGATCGACGATCTCTCGACCATCGAGGCCCGGGTCCGCATCCCCGAGCTCAAGCTGCGCGAAGTCGACGTCGACACGCCCGTGACCCTCTATTTCCCGGCCCTCGACCTGACCCGCAGCGCCAGCGTGACCCGGATCGGCAACAGCGTCGACACCCGCACCCGCACCATCGAGCTCATCATCGAGATCGACAACCCCGGCATGCGCATCAAAGCCGGCATGTCGGTCGAGCTCACCCTCGGCCGTGCCGCTCCCCTGAGCGCCAACGCCGAGAACGCCGAGACCGCCGAGACCGCCGGAGCTCAGGGCCAGGCCCCCGAGCCCGAGAAAACCACGGCGATGGTCGAGAAGCCCGCCCCCAAGGCCGGCTGAGCCCGACCGCTCGCCGTCACAAGACCGCCCGCTCCGTATCGCCCCGTCAGCTCGACAGGACCCCCCATGAAGCTCGTCGATGTCTCCGTCAAACGCCCCGTGTTCGCGGCCATGTTGATCATGGCCCTGGTGGTGTTCGGTCTGTTTGCCTACCCCCGCCTCGGCGTCGATCTCTATCCGGCTGTCGACTTCCCGGTCGTCACCGTCACGGTCATCTACCCCGGCGCCGACCCGACCACCATGGAGTCGAAGGTCGCCGAGCCGATCGAGGAGGCCATCCAGGGCATCAGCGGCATCAAGCGCATGACCTCGCGCAACCTCGAGGGTGTGACCTCGGTGGTCGTCGAGTTCGAGCTCGAGGTCGAGAGTGATCAGGCCCTACAGGAGGTCCGCGACAAGATCGCGGCCATCGAGCGCGACCTGCCACCGGGCATCGACCCGCCCGTCATCCAGCGCTTCGACACGGGCGCGGCCCCGGTCGCTTCGATCGCCCTCGCCGGGGACATGCCGGCCTCGGAGCTGACCCGGATCGCCAACAAGATCGTCAAACAGGAATTCCAACAGGTCCAGGGGGTCGGTCAGATCGAGATCATCGGCGGGCGCGAGCGACAGATCCGCATCGAGGTCGACCCGGCCAAGCTCGCCGGCTACGGCCTCGCCGTCGGCGACGTCTCGCAGGCCCTTCAGAGCCAGAGCCTCGACCTCCCCGCAGGCCACGTCAACGAGGGCGGCCGCGAGCTCACCGTCACCACCCGCGGCGAAGTCCACTCGGTCCAGGAGATCGAAGATCTGGTCATCGTGGGTTTGGGTGGCACCACCGTCCGCATCCGCGACGTGGCCACCGTGGTCGACGACATGGAGGAGGCCCGCTCGGCCAGCTACCTCAACGGTCAGTCCGCCATCGCCCTGGTCGTGCGCAAGAAGTCGGGCTCGAACACCATCGAGATCGCCAACGGCCTGCGCGAGCGCCTCGCCGAGCTCGAGCCCCGGCTCGACGAGCTCGGGGTCACCTACGCGATCCCCAACGACAACTCGGTGTTCATCCGGCGCTCCATCGAGGACGTCCAGCTCGACCTGATCATCGGCGCCGGGCTCACGGTCCTGATCATCTTCATGTTCCTGCACGACGGCCGGGCGACCTTCATCTCGGCGCTGGCGATCCCGACCTCGGTGATCGGCACCTTCGCGTTCATGGAGGCGATGGGCTTCACCCTCAACAACATCACCATGTTGGCGATGTCCCTGTCGATCGGCATCTTGGTCGACGACGCGATCGTGGTGATCGAAAATATCTATCGCCACCTTCAGATGGGCAAGCCGCGCATGCAGGCGGCTCGCGAGGCCACCAACGAGATCGGCTTCGCGGTCATCGCCTCGACCTTGTCGCTGGTCGCGGTGTTTGTGCCCGTGGCCTTCATGTCGGGGCTGATCGGTCGCTTCTTCTACGAGTTCGGGCTCACGGTCTCGGCCGCCGTCCTGATCTCCATGCTCGTCAGCTTCACCCTCACGCCCATGCTCTCGGGCCGCATGATGAGGCAGGCCAGCGACAAACCACGCAAGAAGTTCATCCTCGCGCGGGGCTTCGACGTGGGCTTCAACGCCTTCGAGTCGGCCTACGCCTGGGTCGTCGCCAAGGCCCTGCGCTTCCCCTGGCTGACCGTCGCCGGGGCCGCGGGCACCCTCGCCCTCTCGGTCCTGGTCGTCGCCCAGGTCCCCGGTGAGTTCATCCCCGCGGAGGACCGCTCCGAGTTCGCGATCACCGTCCAGCTGCCCACGGGCTCGTCTCTCGAGTCCACCAGCGCGGTCGCCGAGACCATCGCCGCCGACATCCGGGAGAACCTCCCGGGGGTCAACGACACCTTCACCACGGTCGGCGCCGGCACGGCTCAGGTCAACCAGGCGCGTGTCAACGTCGCCCTGACCGGACCCCACTCGCGCAGCTGGTCCCAGGCCGAGGGCATGGCCTGGATCCGCAACCGCTACGCCGATATGGCCGAGCGCGACATCACCCTCAAGGTCGAGATGATCGATCCCTTCGGGGGCGACGGTTTCCGCCAGCAGCAGATCCAGATGACCATCCGCGGCAGCGACATGGACGAACTGGTCCGCACCGCCGACGCGCTGGCCGAGTACATCGACGGCATCGACGGTTTCGTCGACGTCGACACCACCTTCACCGGCGGCAAGCCCGAGCTCGCCATCATCATCGACCGGGAGCGGGCCGCCGACCTGGGTGTGCCCGCGATCCAGATCGCCTCGACCCTGCGCAGCCTCATGGCCGCCGACGCCATCGGCTCGCTCAAGGACGACGGCGAGGTCTACGACATCGTCGTCCAGATGCCTGCAGCCCGACGCGCCACCTTGCGCAACCTCGACGGCATCACCCTGCGCTCGACTTCGGGGCAACTCATCGACCTCGCCAACGTGGTGCGGGTGGTCGAGGGCATCGGACCCAGCGAGATCGAGCGCCAAGATCGGCAGCGTCAGATCGTCTTGCTCGCCGACCTCGACGGCCTGGCCTTGGGTGACGCAAAGACGCTGATCGAAGCCAAGGCCGAGGAGGTCGTCCCGGCCGGTGTGACCACGGGCTGGGTCGGCAACGCCGAGATGATGGAGGAGTCCTTCCTCGCCATGATCATGGTCCTCGGCCTGGCCATGGTCCTGGTCTACATGATCCTCGCCGCCCAGTTCGACAGCCTCACCCAACCCCTGGTCATCATGGTCTCGCTGCCGCTCTCGGTGGTCGGCGCCTTCGGGGCGATCTGGGTCTCGGGCATGACCCTCAACATCTTCAGCTTCATCGGCATCATCATGCTCATGGGGCTGGTGACCAAGGCCGCGATCTTGCTGGTCGACTACGCCAACGAGCAGCGGGACGCGGGCGTCGATCTCGAGACCGCGCTGATCCAGGCCGGGCGCGTGCGCCTGCGGCCGATCTTCATGACCGCGGCAGCGACCATCTTCGGCATGCTGCCCATCGCCCTGGCCGTCTCCGAGGGTGGCGAGACCCGGGCGCCCATGGCCGTGTGTGTCATCGGCGGCATGCTGACCTCGACCCTCTTGACCCTCGTGGTCATCCCCGCCGTCTACCTGCTCTCCGAGCGCATGCTCGCCCGCCTGTCCGGGGTCTGGGTGCAGCTGGGTGGACAGCTGAACGAGCCCGAGCCCACCGTCCAGGCGGCCGAGCCCGCCGTCCAAACGACCGAAACCGCCGCCCGAGCGACCGAGACCGCCCCGGACTCGGACTCCCCCCCCGCTCCCTGAGCCCTCGCTCCTCGAGCCCTCGCTCCAGCTTCCAGTGGATCTGTCCATGACCTCCGTGACCTCCGTGACCTCCATGATCTCCATGATCTCGACGGCGCGAAGCCGCCTGTCTCTCCCACGCCTGCTCCCGGTTTCGGGCGCCCTCGGCTGGCTGCTGCTGGCCGCCTCCCCGGCCCTCGCGGCGCCACCCGAGTCGACACCAGACACCCAGCCCCCCGCGGGTCTCGAGGGGCCGCAACCGGTGGATGTCGAACCCTACGAAGATCCCCTGCTCGAGGCCCTGCGGCCCGTGAGCGGGGGCCTGACCGCCGACGAGGTCGCCCGTCGGGCCGTCGAGCACTCGCCCGAGATCGCGGCCAAGCGCGCCGAGATCACGATCGCCGAGGCCCAGCTCGACCACACCCTCTACCAGTTCATCCCCCACGTCGAGGGCACCTTCACCTACACACGCCTGTCTCAATCCCGGCTCGCCTTTGGTGGTGACGGCGGGGGCTTCATCGTCGGGGCCCTCAACGAGGGCCCCCTGAGCTTCGGCCCCTGCGCCCCGAACAGCATCCTCCAGTGTGTCGTCGACACCGGTGGCATCCCCGTGGGCGCCACCGCCTTGGACTTCGGCCTCGAAGATCCACCCCTCAACTCGTTCTCGCTCCAGGCCACCTTGGGCGTACCGATCTCCGACTACATCGCCCGTCTACCGACCGCCAAGAAGTCGGGCCAAGCCCAGATCCGGGCCTCCGAGTACGCCTCCGAGGCCGAGCTGCTCACCGTCCAACGGGACTCGCGGATGGCCTACTACGACTGGGTCCGGGCCGCCGCCAGCCGAGTCGCCCTCCAGGAGTCCCAGGTCCGCACCCAGGCCAGGCTCGAGGACGCCGAGGCCGGCTTCGAGGCCGGCCTCGCCTCCAAGGCCGATGTCATGCGCCTCGACTCCGCCGTCGCTACCTTGACCGCCGCGGGCATCCGGGCCGAGAACTTCGAGCGCCTCGCCCAGGAGATGCTCGCGACCTTGATGGCCGACGAGGGCTTCCCCGACTACCAGATCGGGGAAGACATCCTCACGCCCAAGCCGCCCATGGACGACGCCGACGACCTCGAGGCCCTGATCGCCGAGGCCGAGCAGGAGCGCCTCGAGATGAAGGCCTTCGACGCCAGCACCGAGGCCCTGGAGCTCGGCATCAAGACCACCCGTGCGGGCTACTATCCCCGCCTCGACGGCTTCGCCGAGGCCACCTACGCCAACCCCAACCAGCGCTTCTTCCCGCTCACCCAAGACTGGAACGGGTCGTGGAGCGCCGGCCTCAAGCTGACTTGGGTCCTCAACGACGCGCTCCAGACCAAGACCAAGGTCCGGGAGCTCCAGGCCAACAAGCGGGCCTTGACGGCCCAGCGAGAGATGCTCCGTCGGGGCCTCACCCTCGAGGTCGCGGCCGCCCACGCCGAGCGCCAGAGCACGCTCGCGGAGCTCCAGTACATCGACCGCGCCACCGAGTCGGCGACCGAGGGCTACCGGGTCGCCGTGGACCTCTTTCAGGTCGGCGACGCCACGACCACCGACATCCTCGATGCCGAGTACGAGCGGGTCAGCGCGACCTTGCGCAGCATCAACGCCAAGATCGACCTGCGCATCGCCGACTTGAAGCTGCGCTACGCGACCGGTCGCCTCGAGCCCATCGCCACCGAGGTCGCGCCTGGCACCCTCCCCTGACTCGGGCTCTGGTCCGGGCCCCCGTCCCCAGCCTGATCCCGACCCTGCCGACCCTGCCGATCAGGTCGCCCGACTCTGCGCCGGCGGCGAGCTCCCGGTGTTGCTCATTCGACACGGGCGCACCACGCTCAACGCCGAGCGACGGTTTTGCGGTGGCGGCTCCAACCCGCCGCTGGACGCGACCGGCCACGCCCAGGTCGCCAGTTTGCGCGCGCGCATCGAGGCCGCGCTCGGGCCCGTGTTCTGCTCGCCCCAAACTCGGGCGCTCGAGACCGCCGCTGGCCTGGGGCTCACCCCAAAATCTCTGACGGTCCTCGACGATCTGCGCGAGCTCGACCAGGGCGTGCTCGAAGGCCGGCGTTTCAAGTCCGCCATGGCCGAGCACGCCGACTTTTTTGCCGACTTTCGCCGAGACCCCGGAGCCGCTCGGATCCCCGGCGGAGAGACCATGGACGAGCTCGCCGACCGGGTCCACACGGCAGTCATGACGGCCGTCGCCCAGCCGGCCCAGCCGGGCGCGCTGACCGTTGTGTGCCACCAGATGGCCCAGGCTGCGTTTTGTGTCCGCGCCCTCGGCCTGCCCATGACGCGCTGGCCGACCCTCGAGCTGGCCAACGCGCGCGCCAACTTGCTCGCTTTCGACGGCCACAGCTGGCGGCTCGTCGCCCAGGGGCTGTAATCCGCGACCTCCCCCGCTACCCTGGCCCCCGTGGCCACGCCTGAGCGCCTTATCCTCATCGACGCCAGCTCGCTGATCTACCGGGCCTACTACGCGATCCCGGCCAACTTCTCGACCGCCGACGGCCTGCACACCAACGCCATCTACGGCTTTGCGACCATGTTTCGCAAGATCCTCGCGGGCCGCACCCCGACCCGGGGGGCCGTGGTCTTCGACGCCCCGGGCAAGACCTTCCGCGAGGACAAGTACCCCGCCTACAAGGCCCAGCGCCCGAGCATGGACCTCGAGCTGCGCGAGCAGCTGGTGTGGATCGACAAGCTGGTCGAGGCCCAGCGTTTCCCCTACCTGCGCGTGCCCGGCTACGAGGCCGACGACATCATCGGGACCTTGACCAAGCAGGGCGTGGCCGCCGGCATGGAGGTCCACATCATCTCCGTCGACAAGGACTTCGCCCAGCTGATCTCGAGCCGGGTCCGCATGATCGACACCCTGCGCGACATCAGCTACGACCCGGAGCTGGTCCGCAAGAAGTGGGGGGTGCCCCCCGAGCAGTTCGTCGACTATCTGGCCCTGGTCGGCGACAAGGTCGACAACATCCCGGGGGTCCCCGGCGTGGGTGCCAAGACGGCCAAGACCCTGCTCGAGACCTACGGCGACCTCGATCAGATCCTCGCCCATATCGAGGACATGAAGGGCAAGCGCAAACAAAACTTCGAGGACTACCGGGACCAGGCCCTGCTCTCGAAGCAGCTCGCTACCATCGACACGGCCGTGCCCCTGGAGCTCGGCCTCCCCGACCTCGAGCTCGTCGCCCCCGACACCGCGGCCGTCAACGCCCTCTACAAACGGCTCGAGTTCTACTCCCTGCTGACCGAAGAAGAGGTCGCCAAAGACGAGGCCACCCAGACCCAGGACGCCGACTTCAAAATCATCGCCGACCTGGGGGAGCTCGACGCCCTGATCGCCGGCCTCCCCGAAGCGGGCGACGGCGCCGTGGCGATCCAAGCCATCTACGACGCCCCCTCGCCGGTCAGCGGCGCGCTCGCGGGGCTCGCCCTGTCCATGGAGCCGGCCAGCGCCCGCTTTGTCCCCCTCGCCTGCCTCAGCGGCCTCGCCGAGCCGGCCCTGGCCAAGCTCAAACCCTGGCTCGAGGATCCCCAGCGCTTCAAGCTCGGCCACGACTGCAAGGCCCTCTACGTCGCCCTGCGCCGGCTCGGGATCACCCTCGCCGGGGTCGTCGGCGACCTCATGCTCGAGTCCTTTCTCGTCGATCCCAACACCATCATCCCCCACCGCCTCGAGCAGATCTCCAAGCAGTACCTCCAGCGCACCTTGCCCCCCACCAAGCGGGTGCTCGGCGCGGGCAAGAAACAAAAGCGCTTCACGCAGCTCGAGGCCAGCGCGATCGGCGAGTGGGCCTGCCGGCAGGTCGAGACCGTGGCCGCAGCCTTTCCTGAGGTCCGCGCCCGCCTCGACGACGAGGGCCAGCGCGAGCTCCTCGAGAGCCTCGACCTGCCGCTCTCGTGGGTATTGGGCGACATGGAGCTCGCCGGCATCGCGGTCGACAGCGAGGACCTCAGCGCCATGAGTGTGGAGTTCGGCGCTCGCCTGCTCGGACTCGAGAAGAAGATTCACGCGATCGCCGGCCGCGAGTTCAACATCGCCTCGCCCAAACAGCTCGGCGAGGTCCTCTTCGACGAGCTCGAGCTCCCGATCATCAAGCGCACCAAGACCGGCTACTCGACCAACGCCGAGGTCCTCGAGCGCCTCGCCGCCAAGACCAAGATCAAGGGCCACGAGATCGCCGCGCTCTTGCTCGAGCACCGCAAGCTCGCCAAGCTCATCAACACCTACACCGACGTCCTGCGTGCCGCCGTCAACCCCGACACCGGCCGGGTCCACGCCACCTTTCACCAGACCACCGGCGTCAGCGGGCGCCTGATCACCACCGAGCCCGACCTCCAGCGCACCCCCGTCAAGACCGCCGAGGGTCGGCGCATCCGCGAGGCCTTCATCCCGCGCCCGGGCTGCAAGCTGATCTCCGCCGACTGGAGCCAGATCGAGCTGCGTCTGCTGGCCCACTTCAGCGCCGATCCCATGCTCGTCGAGGCCTTCGCCGCGGGCCTCGACGTCCACGCGCGCACGGCCGCCAAGCTGTTCGAGATCGAGGCCGACGAGGTCGACAAGGCCCAGCGGGCGGTCGGCAAGCTGGTCAATTTTTCGACCATCTACGGCCAGGGAGCCACGGCCCTCGCTCAGATCTTGAGGGTCCCGCGCAAGCAGGCCCAGGCCTACATCGACGGCTACTTCGACCACTACGCCGGGGTTCGCCGCTGGCTCGACCAGGCCATGTCGCAGGCCCACATCGACGGCTACGTCTCGACCTTGCTCGGCCGCCGCCGCTACATCCCGGAGCTGTCCAGCAACAGCTGGAAAGACCGGCAGGCGGGCGAGCGGATCGCCGCCAACACGGTCATCCAGGGCTCGGCCGCCGACATCTGCAAGCTCGCCATGCTCGACATCGAGGGCCGCATGCGGACCGCGAAGCTCGACACACGCATGCTCTTGCAGATCCACGACGAGCTCGTGTTCGAGGCCCCCTCGGCCGAGGTCGAGCAGGTGGTCGGCATCGTCGACCTGTGCATGCGCGAGGTCTACGCCCTCGACGTCCCCCTGGTCGTCGACATCGGCGTGGGCGGGAGCTGGGCCGAGGCCCACTGACTGGCGCCTGTTCCCGCCGCCGCCGCCACCACCAAAAAAGAGAAGTTATTCTCGAAAGTCGGGACGGGTACGAGCGATCGCGGTGATGATCCAAGCGGGTGCCCACTCCTGAGCCAGCCTCGCTCAGCGCCGAGTTCGAGGCGCTGTACCGCGCGCACTTCCCTTTTGTGTGGCGGTCCCTGCGGCGATTCGGCGTGCCCACCGCAAACCTCGACGACGCGACCCAAGACGTGTTTGTGATCGTCCACCGCCGGTTCGGGATCTGGGAGCGCGACCGCTCGGTGCGCGCGTGGCTCTACGGGGTCACCAGGCGGGTCGCCGCCGCCCACCGCCGCAAACTCGAGCGTCACCAGCGGAGGCTCGACGCCCTGCCCCGGCCCGCGGCCCACACCCAGATCGAGCCGCAGATCGGCGCGCGCCATCGCCTCGAGCGCATCGCCGCCGAGATCGATCGGCTCGAGCCCGGCCGACGGCAGGTCTACCTGCTCATCGAGGTCGAGGGCCTCAGCGCACCGGAGGTCGCCCAGGCCCTCGGCTGCAAGCTCAACACTGTGTACTCGCGCCTGCGTCGGGCGCGGGCCCAGCTCGAGGTCACCCTGGGCGACGCCGACGCCGGCGACCGGCCCCCAACGAACAGACAGCGCGCAGGAGAGACCCGATCATGACCGAGTTGGACGAGGCTACGCGACAGGGGCTACAGGCGCGAGATGGGCCGCCGCCCGGGGCCGGCGATCAGATCCTCGCCGCCTTGAGGGTCCGGCTCGCGGGACACGGGGGTCCGGGCGACCCGAGCAGCTCCACCGGCGAGGCTGGTGAACCCGACGCGAGCCCAGACACCGCAGGCTCGGGCCCCGAGCTCACCTCCGCCGGTCGCGGCCTGTGGGCGGCGAAGGTCGCCGCGGCGACCACCAGCTTGGCCGGGGCCGGCCTGCTGACCCTCAAGCTGGGGGTCGTGGGGCTCGCGGCCCTGCGCGCCGATGCGCCCCCACAGAACACGACGCAGGAGACGGCTGCGCTCGGCTCCAGCGTCGAGGTGAACACGGACGAACCCGGAGCGGCCTCCCCACAGACCCCGGGCCGGGAACCGAGCTCCCCGACTGTAGCGATCCCTGCAGACCGTCTCCCCCAGACCCGCTCGGCACAGCCCCCCTCCGGTGTGCCCGAGGATTCAGGCGACTCGGATCTCGCTGCCGAGGTCGCTCTCCTGCGCGCGGCCAGGCGCGAGCGCCTGCACGACCCCGAGGCTGCGTTCACCCAGCTCGAGCGCCACCGCCGACGCTTCCCCAGCGGCACCCTCGCCCCCGAGCGCGACGCCCTCGCCGTCGAGGTCCTGTGTGCCCTGGGCCGCCCCGCCGACGCCCAGCAGGCGCGCCGTCGACTCGAGACGAATCACCCGGATTCGGCCTGGCTCCCGATTTTGGGATCGACTTGCACCGAAGGGGATGGATCCTCGCGTCGGCGGTGATTGATCGAGTAGCCATGCATTACAAAAGCTCGACATTGACCGCCGCTCACAGTGGACACCTCTACATCTCGAAACTGCGCTTGTTCGCATGTTTCGCCCTCCTCCCGCTCGCCGCCTGCGACATCCCCGACAAGGAGATCGGAGACAGCGAGGGCTACGGGGAAAGTGAGGAGAGTGGGGAAGATGGAGAGGATGGAGAAGTCACCGAGACCGTCGGCGACACCAACCCCGAGATATGCGAGCTCATGTGCGACTACTACGAGCGCCAATGCAGCTTCGACCTTTGTTGTGAATGCATCCTCGCAGGCGGAGAGTTCAATGACCTCGCGGGGCTCACCCCGGACGACGAAAGCGCCTACAACTACGAGTGCGCCGGGACCGATGAACCATTCACCTTCGAGAGCCCCGCTTGCGAAGACGGGTCCTGCCACGACGAGTCGACGCTTCTCGCCGACCTCGACGAGGTCTTCGCTCCGGCCGGAGTCATCCCCCGAGAGGTCATCGACCTGGTCACTGTGCCTACGGCGGCACCCCACATTTGGGACCAACTCGGAGTCGAAACCAACACCGACGCCGCGACCACCATGCAGTTCGAGGTCGTCCCGACGGGAGTCGTCTACGGTCTGGAGAGCGTTTGGTTCCCGCCCACAGATCTCCCTGACGAACCGAGCCCTTGTTACAACAGCATCGAAGTCGAGGTCGTGATCGATATGAGCACCGCCGACGGGGCGCTCGCCGAGAGCTTTGAAGGGACGCTCACCGCAGACCTCGACAAGACGGACCCGGCCACCGTCAGCCTGCACACCGAACTCGCGCTCGCCGGGCTCGCGGGCACCCTCGAGCTCAGCCCCGAAGACCCCGACACCATCCTCGACGAAGAGATGACCCTCGAGGTCGACTTCGGCCAGGTCGGCGCAGCCACGGGCGAGGCGAGCGGCGAGCTCCAGATCGCCATCCACCCCAGCGACGACCCCTCGCTCACCCTCTCCCATGCGAAGGTCGGCCACTGGGGGGTGGGCGGCTGAGCCCACTCCCCGCGAGCCGGCTATCCTCTCGCCGATGATCCGGCTCGCGCTCGCGTACTCGCTGTTGCTGGGGCCCCCCCCGCCCCAAACAGTGGAGATCCAGCGCCCAGGTGATGCCGTCACCTGGGCGTTTCGGTGGCGCGCGCCCGAGGGCTGCCCGACCCGCGCGCAGGTCCTCGAGCGTATCGACGAGTACCTCCCGCAGCTCGAGCTTCCCCCCGAGCGGGCCACCAGCGTGGCTCTGCGGATCGACGTGGAGCTCACCCGAGACGGCGACACGTGGGTGGCCAACCTCCAGCTCAGCGGGCGCGACGGCGAACAAAATCGGCGCTTCTCGACACCCGACTGTAGCGAGCTCGCCGACGCCAGCGCGCTGATCGCCGCGCTCGCCCTCGACCCCGTGCTCACCGCTCGCGGGCTGACGGTCCTATCTGCGGCCCTGACTGAACCCGGGCCCGACGAGCCCCTGGAGCCCCTGGAGCCCGAAGACCCAAAGGCCCCAGACGACCCTGGGGCACCACCCCCAAACCCGGAGACCACCGAGCCCCCCAGCGAAGGGAGCGACCCGGTGACCACCGAACCCACACGTGACACGAAGCTCCACCTCAGCGAAGCCGGTGCGCGCCCAGCCGACCCCCGGGATCCCGCCGAGGTCGGTCTTCACCGACCCCGGGTCGGTCTCCGGATTCAAGGCGGCGGCAGCTACGGCCCGACCACGACCGGCTACGCTGCAGTCGGCGGCGGCCTGGCCGTGTTCGAGGGCCCGTGGCGATGGCAGCTCGACGCCGGCTGGTGGACCCCTCGCCGCATCGAGCTCAGCGATGGTCGGGCCGGCCGTGTGCAGAGCTGGTGGCTGGGAACCCGGGGCTGCTTCGTGCCGATGGCCGGCCGGGTCGAGCTGCCCCTGTGCCCCGGGGTCGAGTTCGGCCAGATCATCGCGCGGGGGGTCTCCCCGACCACCAACGCCCGCTCGGCCCGATACCTGTGGGCAGCGGCCGTCGTCTCCCAGGGACTCGCGTGGGCGTTCAGCGAGCACTTCGCCCTGACCGCCGAGGCCGGCCTTTTGGTCGCGCTCACACGCGGCAGCTTCTCCATCGATGGACAGCGGTTGCAGGCGGTCAGCCCGGTGGGTGTGCGTGGATTGGTCGGGCTCGAGCTTCGGTTGTAGGCACCCTCGTTGGGCTGCTCGAGCGCCTCCGGTAGACTCGCCCCCCGCCTCACCGCGGCGCCTCCGACCACCCCGCGACAGTGGAGACAAACCGTGTACCCCACACTGCTCTCTCTCGCGCTGATCGCCACCTCCCCGCCGGTCCTCCCTGAACCCGAGCCTGAACCTGAGGTCCGGCTGGTCTGGACTGGGCCCCCCGAATGTGAGGCGCGCGAGCTCGCCATCGAGCGCCTCGCCGAGCTCGCCCCGGAGCTGACGATCGCCGCGGGCGAGCTCCCGGGGAAGCTGACCATCAACGTGACGGTCGAGGTCGCACCCGAAGCAACTCTCCAGGTGACAATTTCGCTCGACGGACCCGAACACACCCAGGTCCGCGAGTTCTCTGCCGAGAGTTGTGAGGTCGCCGCTTATGCAGCGGCCCTGGTTTTGGCGGTGACGATCGATCCGACCGGGACAGCGACGATCCTCGACGAGCACCTTTCTCGCTCCGAAGCCGAGTCTGAACTGCCGACGGATGACCTTCTGAAACCGAGCGTCGAACCTGAACAGAGCGACTCCCAGGCCGAACTCCGCGCGACATCATCCACGAGCACGCTCGGCGATCCCGATACAGCTATCCTCCTCGAGCACAGCGATGACGACGAAGCCAAAGCGCCCCTTCGCTCGGCCGATCGGACTCCTGGGTGGAGGGGGCTACGGTCCACTCTCGGGACCGGCCACAATGGTGGCTGCTCAGTTCGCTGTCTTCGGCGAGCACTGGCGGATCGGTCTGCGAGGCGCCTGGCTTCCTCCCCTCCCTCTGGACCTGAGCGAGAGCGGCCAGGCCTCCCTTCGTCGTGCCCGGGTGGACGGGTTCACGATCACCGCCAAAGGCTGCGGGTTGCTCCACGCAGGCCCGATCGAGTTCCCCCTGTGCGGAGGCGTCGAGGCCGGCGCCCTGCGAGCGATCGCTCTCGAGCCGGTTCGAAACCCCGAGGCCGCGACCCAGCCCTACGTCGGCCTCGAGCTGGGTGCGGGCTTCACGTGGACCCCCGTCCACCATCTCGGAGTCGGACTCGAGCTCGACGCCGTCGTACCACTGGCGTCGGGCGGCTACGCCCTCGAGGGCGCGGAAGTTTTGGGTGCGACCCCCGCAGGCCTTCGTGTGCTGGCCGGAGTCGAGCTTCGACTGCCCTGAGCCCGGCGAATCCTCCATACTCGGGACGGATGTCGGCGCTTCCGGCAATGGCTGTCTCTCGATGGCGGTACCCCAACTCAGCCGCGCTGAGACCGAGGAGTTCGACCTCATCTACCGGACCGAGATGGCTCTGGTCTGGCGGGTCCTCCGCTACCACGGCGTCCCGGCGGACGCGGTCGAGGACTCAGTCCAGGAGGTCTTTATGGTCGTCTATCGTCGCTGGGCCGACTGGGATCGAGGTGAGTCCCTCCGGTCATGGCTATTCGGCATCGCCCGCAAAGTGGCCGCGACCACGCGGCGGGGGGACAGTCGTCGACGCCGCAAACTGGCCGCGATCGACGGACCCGCGGACACGGAGGTCGAGTCGCATCTCCTGCACCGGGACGCGCTCCGCCGTTTGGGGGAGGTCCTCCGAGCCATGGACCAACGCCTCGCGGCGGTCTTTTTGCTCGCTGAGATCGAAGGCGCGACCGCCCCGGAGATCGCCCGCCAGTTAGGCATCAAGCGCAACACCGTCTACTCGCGGCTTCGACGCGCCCGCGCGCGAGTCAACGAGGCGATGAACGCGAAGGAGTCACCGTCATGAGCGACCTCGATCCCCTTATCCGTTCGGCCCTCCGCGAATCGACGAAGAGCTACGGGCCACCACCCCGAGCGGAAGGCCGCATGCTGTCCGAGTTCCATGCTCGGCTGAGTCCTCCACCGCCTCCACCGGACGGGGCCCCCGGGCCGGAGCTCCCGGGCCGAGCCCTACACTTGCTTCGAGTCGTCGCGGCGACGGGCGCCCTGACAGCCGCGGGCTTGGGCGGGCTGTGGCTCGCGGGCTCGCTCGCTCGCTCTGGGGGCGACAGCGCCGACATCCCAGCCCGCTCGGCGAAGTCGACACCGATCCAGGCCGCCGCCTCGCCCCCGGCCCGGAACCCCCCTCAAACTCAGACATCCAATCCGGCCGCCCAGACCTCCTTCCTGGTCGCTAGGGATGGAGCCGCCCCGCTGCGGCCGGCTCCATCCCCTCAGCCGGCCTCACTCCGCGCCGGTCGAGGCCCAGAGCAACGCCCCGCCGAGGACCGAATTCCCGATGTGGAGTCGACCCTGCTCGCCGAGCTCGAGCTGATCGACGCCGCGCGCAAAGCTGCGCCCACGGAGGCCCTCATCCTGCTCGACCGTCACGTACGCGAGTTCGGCGATGGCGCACTTCGCCACGAGCGCGCGAGCTTGCGGGTCATCGCGCTGTGCGACCTCGGCCGATGGTCGCTAGCCCAGCACGCGGCAGATCGCTTCGCCGCCGCGGGCCCCGGCCCACTCCTGCGCCGGCGCGTCCTCAACCACTGTGAGGAGCGAGTTTCGCTTGCGCCGGAGACGACTTCCACCCCGGCCGGCAATGGCTCGAACTGAGATGCCTTGTTCAACTCTAGCAGTCCGTGGTCAAAGCCAACGCGGCGCCTCGCGCCGGATTTTTCGTCGAGCGCGAGGGGCTGAAATGCCGCTGTGCCGGGCGTACCGCAAGTTTCGGCAACGCGGCCCTCGGCGGAGGGGCCAAGCGAGGTGTCATGAGGGGTTTTGCCACGGGCGGCTAGACTCTCTCTCGCTTTGCACAGTCCTCGCGCTGGCGAGCTTCGGCTGCGAGTTCAGTCCCAAAAACATCGGCGAAGGCGAGGGCACCGAGTCCAGCGCCGATGGCGCGGCAGACTCGTCGTCGGACAGCGAGTCATCGCCGGGGACCGATGACGCCGCCGATGACGGAAGCGGCGACGAAACCGACTCGTCGACCGCCACCGAGTCGTCGCCCGAGACCGACACCGGCGAATTCCCGGCCGAGTGTGCCGATGCCGCGGCGCCCCCAATCCCGGGGTTCGAGCTCGACTTCCATGGCTGGCCCCCCCCCGATCCAGACACGCAGATCGCCGCGGGCGACTGGTCCGGGACCTGTGAAGTCACCCAGCTCTCCGAGGACGAAGGCGTGATCGCCAGCGAGCTGGCCTGCGACGAAGGGGGCCCGTCCACGATCTCGCTCGCCCTGCACTCTGCGGAGTTTGCAGCCCCCTGGGCCGTCGGGGAGACGGTCGACATCGAGACATCGGTCAATGTGTATGTGGGCCACGCCGCCTTGGCCATGCGCCGCCCCAGCGATGGCGCGCTGCTGGTATCGCTGGCCCGCGGGGGCACCTACCCAGAAGGTGAGGGGCCGGTTGGGACCCCCCCGCTGCCGAATCCCTCCGCGTTCGCCCCGCTGGAGCTCACTCTCGAGCTCGACTACTGCGGCTACGAATACGATGGACTCGGCTCCAAGCTCATCCCTTTTCGACTGATCGTATCCGAGCCCGGCGCCGACACGGCAAGCATGCTCTCGGGCGACGAGGTCGACTTCGAGGGTAGCGAGGCCAGCTACCACCTACGTCTCGACAACGCCACGGGGAACTACTGCTGCCACTTTTCCGAGCACCTGTTCTTCTCCGCCTTACGAACCTCTCCATGATCCTGCCTCGGTCCCGATGGAGGGCGAAGGTCCGCCCTTCGGCGGTACCGGCGATCGACGTTTGGTGAACACATCACGTCGGATTTCCTTTGAGGGCGAGGGCCTGACCGCCTCGATGCCGGGCGAACGTCAAGCACTGGAAGCACGAGCGTCGGCGGGACGACTCGTTCGGCCCGCCGACGGGACGCCGACCCGAGGAACGGACGCTCCCCCGCCGACCCGAAGGGCAAGTCCTTGAAATCACAGGTGTCCGCCAACGCTGCGGTGCTTGCATTCCACTCGGCCCATGCACCTCAGCGCCGACCTCCCAGCCTTTCGCCAGCCGAACCCGCGATCCAGCGTCCCCGCCCGACCCAGCTGGCCGATCCGACCCGAGCCCACCGTGCTCGTGCGCTTCGACGCCGCTGTGGGGCTCCCCGACCCCCGCACCTTCGAGCGCTACGCGAGGCGCTGGATCATGCGAGAGCTCTCCGGCTGGGCCCAGATCGCGGTCCTCGAGCGCCTCGACGACGGCAGCGTCGAGTGGCAGCCCAGGCCCCTGGTGCCCACCGAGAGCACCGCTCGGTGCCCACTCGGATCGTCCCCACTGAGGTCTTCACCCCGGTGGCGGCAGGTCGAGATCCGCTGCGTCGACCGTCGCGGGCCCCGCCGTCCTGGATTGTGGGCGGCGCTCGCCGTCGGTCAGGCGCTCGCCTCCATGCTCGGGGGGACCCTCGTCGATCCTCTCGGCGGTGACCCGGACGCGCTGGCCCAGCTCCGCCCCCCAGCCGACGCCCGGGTCCGAGTCGTCGACCACCTGCGCATCACCTCCACCCGCGGCCCGTGGGCCTACGCCGGAGCCCGCAGCGACTCGCTCGGCGACCTCGGTAGTGTCGACAGCACCCGAGCTCCCAACACCACAGCGCCCGACACCACAGATTCAGGTCCCCCGAGCACCGCATTTCGGCGCCTCGCCCCGGCCCGACAATCCGGCGTAGACCAGGGACATCTCAGGCTCCTCGGTCCCCGGCGCCGATTGGTCACCGCCGGTATGCAGCACTTCGGCCTCCCCGACCTCGAGCTCGTCGACCTCCCCTCAGGCTGGGTCGAGGTCGGCGCGCGCATGATCTTGGGGGTCGCCCAACACCTCGTCGATGCGGGCTGGTCTGCGCCCGGTCTCGGCTCTCCTCCACGCGAGGGCCTCGTCACCAGCAACGAGCTGTTTTGGGCGCTCGGTGGCGACGCCGACACGACCCTCGACTCGCGCGGGCGGGGCTGGACGAGGGTCGCGCTCGAGTTCGACCTCGAGGGCGCCTGGCCGGCCCTCCTGCGCCTCGGTCCCCCCATGGGCGCGAGGAGCTGGCGGAGCACGGGGGCCTGGCTGGGCGACGCCTGGACCGACCTGTTCGGAGCCCCGAGCGCGCCCGCCATCAAACCTGAAATTAAATGTCGACATTCGCGTTGACAGCTCAGGGGTCGTGCACTAATCCATGTGCACGGCCACCTGAGGCCGCTTGGAGTTGAAAGAGATGAACGTGTCGATGCAGATTGCCAGACTCACGGAGCGCCCCCATAACGGGCTGCGACGGGCGTTGCGATTGCGTCCACGGCGTCTTCTTCGACGCCGACTATCCTAACGGCGGGGCCTCGAGCCCGCAGCAGGCCCAAAGCCCGTGGCTGGCCTCCTCCTGTGGCCTCCGCTTCGCGGCGTCGCTAGAGGCGGGCGACAGAGCGCTGTTCGGCCACCTCTCCGAGGTCACCGGGCCCTGCCGCGCCCAGAGGGCCAGCCGGCCTCGATACGAGGCCACAACGGACATTTCGCCCGGGGTACGCAAATTGGCAAAGCGGCACGAATGAGATTCGTGTGTCTGAGGGTTCGAATCCCTCCCCCGGGATACCAGCATGACTTTGATGCCAAGGGGGGTTAGCTCAGTTGGAAGAGCACTCGGTTACGGACCGAGAGGCCGGGGGTTCGGATCCCTCACTCCCTATTTGTCCATT
>Ga0256845_1001409_pt1 | contig 19408 bp, 7 predicted proteins | sample RiftiametaG_FD_189101 | JGI IMG/M metagenome (GOLD analysis project Ga0256845, IMG submission 189101) | Tube worm associated microbial communities from hydrothermal vent at the East Pacific Rise, Pacific Ocean - Riftia | ecosystem: Host-associated > Annelida > Integument > Unclassified ...
TTCGCCGCCGCGCCCTCGAGGCGTCGCTGACCAACCCCGACAACCAGTACTCGCGCAAGCGCCTCGCCGCCTACGCCCTCGACGATCGGGGCTGGGAGGGCCTGCCCGAGTGGACCCCCGACGCGGCTCCGATCACCACGGCCCAGGTCGAGCAGCTGCGGGACACAGGCGTGCTGGTTCACAGCTCCTTACAGCCAGCGCTCTGGGATGGGCGCCGACCGACGACCATGGTCGAGTGGGTCGCCCTGGGCGAGCGTGTGTTTTTCTTCTATCCGCTGCGCCCAGAGGTCTACGCCCGCCACGCCCTCGCCGACCCCGAGATCGCGCAGGCCGTCGGCCTGGGTCCCGACGGGCCGGGGCTCGACGCCCGCTGGCCCGGGGTAGTCAGCTTTCGGGACCTCGACGGACGCCAAAAAGTCGGCATCACCTGCGCCCTGTGCCACGTCGACCGCGGCACCCGGGCCGATTCCCAAAGCCCGACAGCGCCGCCCTGGATCACCGTGGTCGGCCGCGCCCGCCGGGACCTCGACTACGGAGCCATGCGCCTGGCCTACTACCGCGACACGGGCGCGACGATCCCAGCCGCCCTCGCCGAGCGCATGGCCGCTTGGGGCCCCGGCCGGGCCGACATCACCGACGACGAAGACGAAGACCCGGTCGCCATCCCCGACCTGTGGGCGCTCCGCTCTCGCCGGCACCTCACCCAGGCTGCGACCTTGGGCCACGAGCACCCGGCCGCGCTCGCTATCCGCCAAGAGACTCAGCTCCTGCACGCCAACCGGGAGCGGGCCCGCCCACCCCGGGAGCTCACCTGGGCCCTGGCCATGTTTCTGTACTCGATCGAGCCCCCAGCCCGTGGAGCCGACCCCCGCCCTAACCCGAGCGCCGAATCCAGCTCCGAATCAGCGGCCGAACTCGGGGCTGGACGTACCGTCTTCGAGCGCGACTGCCGACGCTGCCACAGCAGGCCCGACGGCTCCGGAGACCCCATCGACGCCGAGCGTGTGGGCACGGATCTCGCCCTCGCGCTGGGTACGGCCCGTGGCACGGGCCTGTACCGCCCCGCCCCCCTGATCCGGGTCGCCGCGGCCGGGCCCTACCTCCACGATGGAACCCTGCCCACGCTCGAAGACCTCTTGAGTGAGGCTCGCTTTGAGGCGGACTACGACGGGGGCCGGGGTCCGGGGCCGGTCGGAGGACACCGCTGGGGGACTGCGCTGCCGGCCGCCGAACGCAGCGCGCTGCTCGGGTATCTACGCACACTCTGAACCGGATGAACTTGCGTTCCAACTCGGTTCCCAAACCGTCAGCAACAAAGAGGTCGATCGGGCGCAGCGGATCGAGTCGGCGAGCTGCGCGTCACGACTTGAGCTCGACCTCTCGCAGCACCCCCGCCGCGATCAGGCCCTGCCACTGCCCCAACAACACCCCACAAAACTCTGCGCTCTCCAACAGCACGCCAGCCTCGATATTGCGCATGGTCCCCCGACCCGTAAAATTGGCGCTCCCGATAATGCACCGTCGCCCGTCCACGACCACCGCCTTGGCGTGCATGGAGGTGAAGTAGCCGCCTTTGGGGTGGTCCGCATCGGGATGCCAGGCCGCGGTCCTCGGGTCGACGTAGATCCGCGGCATGAGGTCACGCGCGGGCCAAACGTGATTGCAGAAATCATCGACTTGGTGTCGAATCCGCTGTTCGGAGCTGCGCTTGTCCCCCCGCGGGGCCTCGATATTCAACACAATGGTGACCTCGAGAGGCTGCTCGCACATGGCGTCGTAGAGCGGCCGGAGCAGGCTCGGGTCATCGAAGCCGTAGCCGGCCATAAACACACTCTGCTGCGCGCCACGAAACAGCTTCTGAAGCTGGACCCGGGTGTCGAGAGCCCTGGCGCCGCGACCCTCGGGACCGGTCCACAGCAATCTGGGTCGGGCCTGGTCAGCCCGGCTGCGCTCGCCGGCCAGACTGTCCAAAACGTCGATGAGCGCGGCTTTCGAGAGCTCCCCGAGGGTCCCCACGAGGCACTCGGCGACCTCGGGCGGCACCCCCCGACCTTCGAGCGCCGCCGCGCGCAAGGGCAGGTCGACCCTGCCCGCCATCACCCACCTCCGCAGGCCCTCCAAACTCGCCCGAGAGACCCCGCCCAGCGTGTCGCTCATGGCCGCTCCGAAAAGAAGGCCAGGCCCTCGGGCTGACCGATCGTCGGGAATACGAGGCCCCGATCCAAGAACCGGTTGAAGGCCTCGCAGGAGGTCTCGGGAATGTAGACGCAGCTGTGACAGGCGGCCCCCTCCGTGCTGCGCTCGTCGTGCTCGAGCTCGGGCTGGTGCAGGGCACAGACCGGATCGCCCGAGCACAGGGTACCCAGGTCGTAGGCTCGACCCATGTGATGTCGCAGGAAGCGACCTTGCTCCACCAGTCCCCCCAAGGTTCCCTCCGAACCCGGGGTCCCCGTTGACAGCAAGATCCCCGCGCGGCCCGCCTCGTCGCGGGTGGGTGTGCGGCAATAGAGGCGCTCGCGGATCGAACTGGCCGAGTAGCCACACTCGAGGGCAATGGCGGTCATCAGCAGATGCGAGAGGGTGTGCAACATGTAGTAGCGGGCACCGCGAAATTCAACGGCCCCCCGCCGGGTCCCCGACCAGCGTCGAAACCCGACCAGCAGCTGGTCGTTGCGGGCCTCGACCGCCGGCCGTGCCTCCCACTCGAGCAGGCGCTGCTCGTCGAACTGAAGAAACAGGCCTTCCCCGTTGATCTCGATCGCCGGCAGCCAATCGGGCTCGTCGGCCAAGGGCGCGATCCCAACGTCGTCGCCGTAGTTCCCGTCGGGCCGCCGGATCGCGGCCTCGAGTCGCGTGAATCCGAACTGGGCCCGAACCTCGCGTAGCTTGGGCGCCAACACCACCCTCTGGACCCCCTCGGGCAGCCCCTCCAGAGGCTCCTTCATGGTCCGCGCAAAAAACTGACAGCCGATCTCGGGCTGCTCGCTCGGCGCCTCCAAAGGCGCGTTCTCGAAGGCGTCATACTCGGCGTCGTCCAGGGGCGGCAGCGCCGAGTCCCCGCCTTCACGCTTGTCCTCGATCGCCTCGAGGATCTGGGCGTCGGTCCAGGTCGAGCGCAGCGCGGCCTTGAGCTGGGGCACGAACTGACGCAGGGTCGCCAGCGCGTCCAGGCTGGTCACGCTGCCCAGCGTGGCCCACAGCGCGCCCACGGCCTCGACCAGCGCCGAGTCCTGGCTGGGCAGCCACAGGGCGCTCTCACACTGGGCGAAGTAGCCGTTGGTCGCCGTCCGGACCAGCAGCCTGGCCTTGTGCTCGCACTTGTGCGTGGGTGCATAGGCGGGCCCCAGCCACGGGCTGTCGCCCTTGCAGTCCGGCCGCATGTCCTCCATGAGCGCGTTGACCAGCGGCGCCTTGGCGCCGCAGGTCTCGCAGCGCAGGCGAATCTCGCTGATGTCGCCCGAGGCCCCCTCGCGCAACTTGATCTCGGGGGCCTCACACTTGGGCCGGCCCCCGGCCCAGTGGGTCCACCACTCCCACGGCCAGTCGCCGATGTGCCCGCTCTCGCACACCGCCACAAAGCGAACCGGCACCGCGTTGGCGGGCTTCTTGCTGTAGCCCGCGCCGCAGATGTGTTCTCGGCCCCGCTTGCCCTCCTCGAACTCGGCCGCGTAGGCCACCAGCTCACAGCGCTGGCACTTGAAGAATCGGGGGAATTCGAGGGCCTGAATGCCCTGGCGCGGGCTGGCCTCGTCGAAGACACACTCGGGGGGAGCCCGCAGGCTCAGGTGGGGTGCGGGCTTCATGCCCACGCCACGCATGATCTCGATCAGCTTGGCGGTCAGGCGCGGCTCTTCGATGGGCTGGGCGGCCCGCTTGGCCTGGCCGTAGCGCCAAAACTCGAGCCCTCCGATCAACACGGCATCCTCGACCAGATCGATCATCGCGCCGGGGCCGTAGCCCATCAGCAGCTGGCTGCGCCTGATCTCTCCCTCGGGTCGGTAGCTGGACTTTACTTTTTTGCTGCGGCTCATGGCTGGTCTCCCCCTGGTCCGTTCCGTTCCTAGTCTCGGGCCCCGAGCTTGTAGCGCCGCCACACGTGCACGCTGGGCTCGACGTCGCGCATGGAGGTCGGGGCCACGAAGCGCTGTTGGTCTGGGGTCAGCATGGACTCGGTCTCGGCGTCGGGTCGGTGGACCTCCAACACCCCGCGCAGCAGCGGCCGGCCCTTGTCGCGGTGGGTGTCGAAGGGCGAATAGTGCATGTGCACGCTGTTGCTCTTGTTCTCACGGATCATGCCCAGCCAGCTGTCGAGCAGGCCGCTGGCCCGATCGCTCACCGTCCGGGCGAAGGCGTCGCCCGCGGCCTCACCCTGGGGGCCCACGGCCGGCTGGCTCGCGGCCTTGCGGGTCACGGCCTCCAAGATTCGGGCCGACACGGCCTGGAGCCCGGGGCCGTTCATGGCCTCGCCCGAGGCCGTCATCTCGACCTCGAGCAGCCGGGCCATGGCGACCACCACCGCGGCCAGGCCCCGATCGATCGCCGGGGCCGAGAAGGGAGTGACGCTGGTCGCCTCCACAGCCCGGTAGAAGCTCTCGTGATAGGCGCCGAAGTGCTCGTAGTGGGAGCGGTCCCGGGGCCGATAGATGTTGTAGTTGGTGACCACCAGCCCCGGCCAGCTGGCCTTGCGCCCAACCCGGCTGCTGGCCTGGATGTACTCGGCGGTGGTCTTGGGCTGACCCGCGATCACCATCACCCCCAGGCGCGAGATGTCGATCCCCACCGAGATCATGTTCGAGGCCAAGAGCACGTCCAAGGCCTTGCCCTGGTAGTGGGCCTTGGTCGCCCGGTTTTTGATCTCGGCGATCCTGGCGGTCTTCACCCGAGACGTCAGCTCCTCGGGCATGTCCACACGCCGGTTGGCCAGCCAGCGATGAGGGCCGAGCGCGTCCAGGGGCCCGCCTTCTGCCTGCTTGCGCGTGCGGGTGGCGATGTCGTCTTCAACCAGGCGCCGCATGCCGCCGAGCTCGCGCAGAGAGTTGAAGTAGCCGACCACCGTGTAGTAGCCGTCGCTCTGCTCCGGGCTCGCGCCGCCGAGCGTCTCGGCCCACATGGCCGCGCCCAGGACCACGAGGTAGGTCGACAAGAGCACCCGCTTCATGGCCCGCCCCGCCGCGGCCACCCCCACGTACACACGCCCAGGTTTTTCGGTGTCGACCTTCGAGAACCAGGTCTCGAAGGGGTCCAGACCCTGAGGCGGGAAGATGTTGGTCTCCCGGCGCCCGTAGAGGGCCTGAACCTGACGCTGGGCCCGCCGCACCGTGGCCGTGGCCGCGATGATCTTCGGTCGCACCGCAACCCCGTCTTGCTCGCGGGTGCACAGCGCCTCCACGGCAGTCTCGAACAGGCCGACCATGGTCCCCAGGGGGCCCGAGATCAGGTGCAGCTCGTCTTGCACGATCAGCTCCGGGGGCAGCAGACCGGCGATCGGCGTCGCCGCCTTGGGGATCGTCGCGCTCGGCTGGGCCGGGCCGTAGTAGGCGCCCTCGTCCCGGTGGGTGACCCGACCAAAGAGCAGCCCCGTGTCTCCGCGCCAGGGCAGCAGGGCGAACTTGTCGACCGTGGCGACCACGAAGCAGGGCAGCTCTCGATAGATCTGTTCGTCCACAAACTGGACCGGCAGCCCGGCCTGGCTGTGCGGCGCTTTGGAGAAGGTGCAGTCGTCGTTGTGACAGCGGACCAGCACACGCTCGAGCCCCGAGCTCGACGCCTCGACCGAGAGCGACTGGGCAGTGATCTTTTCGTTGCACCACGGGCAGATCTGGATCGGGCAGGGGTGGTCGCCGGTCCCGGCCCGAAACGCCTTGTGCTGGTCTTTGAACTGGCTGATCTTGTTGGCCGAGGCCTTGCCGCCCACCCACAGGCCGATCTCGAAGCGGCGCCCGCCCAAAACGTCGCGGTAGCGCGATGAATTGCGCATGATCTCGAGCGCGCAGATCAAGGTCGCCGCGCGCTCGAGCTGGTCGAGGGTCAACAGGCGCAGGGTGTAGCGCAGGAGCACCGCCACCCCCTCCCCCTTGTGAGCGTGGGCCTGGCCACGCATACGCCGAAGCAGCAGCGTGAACGCGATCAGGCCCAGGTAGGCCTCGGTCTTGCCGCCCCCGGTGGGAAAAAAGATCAGCTCGACCTCGTCGCGGTAGCTGGGCGCGGCCGGCCGCGACTGGCCGGCCTGGCTCGAGCTCGGGCTCAGGCCGGCATCGTGGCCGCTGGGGTTGGCGATGTCGTCGAGGCTCAAGAGCACAAAGGCGAGCTGGAACAGACGCCACTTTGGATTTTTGGCCCACGGCTCGTCGGTCCGTTGGCCGCGCTGCTTGGCCTGAAAAAACATGGCCCGGTTGGCGTAACAAAACGCCTCGAGGATCTGCGGGTCCGACTTGAGAAGATCGATGCCGGCGCGGATCCGGGCCTGGGCCGTGCGCGCCCGTGCGGCCAGGCGGGCCAGGGTCTGGGTCCGCTCGGGGCTCAGCCCGCCCGGGTCGCCCAGGTCGGTCTCGATCCACTGGCCGTAGCAGGCCGGGAGCGCGCCCAGGGCCGCCTCGACCTGCCCGGGGGTGCCCAGCTTGCCCAGGGCCTGCATGGACACGTTGACCGGCGCGTCGGTGCGCGCGGCCACGGGCTTGAACTCGGCCTCGGGGATCCAGGCGATCTCGACCGCCCCCACCCGCGGGCCCCAGGTCGAGCTCGGCTTACCCGCACGCTCTCCGTCCGCACCTTCCGGGTCCACGCCATCCGGGTCCACGCCATCCCCGTCTGGGCTCGCGCCCAGCTTCGTGCCCGGCACAGCCCGCGCCGCGACCCCGTGGCCGACCGCGTACTCGAAGGCGTTGCGATACTGAAGATCGCTGATCTGGTCATCGAGGTCCCGGCTCCCGTGACCGCTGAGGTCCGGCCGGGCCAGGAACCCCGCGCTGCAGCGCAGCTCGTACTCGACCTGGAACAGGAGCGACTCGTCCCGGGCGGGGCCCTCGTCCAGGGGCCGCCGGTTGACCAAGAACAGGGCCAAGGCCCGGCTCCCGTCGCCTCGGCCCGCGTCGGCCAGGCGCCCCTGCAGCCAGACTTGGTTGGCCACGGGGACCCCGTGGGCGATGGTCTCGGGGCTCAGGCGCAGCTGCGTCTCGATCCAGTCGATCTGCAGCCGGCGCCAGGCCAGGGAGCCCGCGACCGCCCTGTCCGCCACCACCGGGGTCAGCTCCCCCGACTCGCCGCGGACCACGTCGCGCCGGTACTCCCCCCATCGCACCCGGGCCGTGACGACCTCGGCCTCGGCCGGCAGCAGCACCGACATGCCCACCGAGGCCGGGAACACCTTGCGGGTCGCCGGCTCCGGGTCGGGGGTGTCGCCGTCCTCGCTCTGCCGGTCGCTGCCCCTGCCCAGCGGGTCGTCCCCGTCGACGGCCTCGACCTGGTCACCCGGCGCCCTGGCCTCGACCATGGGTGGGGCCAGGAAACCCGTGAGGTACCTGCGCGAGGGGGTGGACTTGAGGACCTCGGCCCGGCTCTGGGGGTCGTAGGGACCCACGAGCTCGGCGTGGAGGGCATCGATGAGGTGGCGACGGACGTCCATGGGGAATACGGGGGGCGGGCGATGAGGGAGCGCGGGGGCTGCGAGAGCGCGAGAGAGGCCGGAGCGTGAAGAGATCAGAGCGCGGAATTCGGGGCGGTGGGATTCGGAACCCAAGAGTCAGGAACGCGGGGCGGGGAAGCGACGGCTCCGGCCGGGCCGGCTGAGGTCCGGGGCCGGGAGCTCAGCCGGCAGCGCGGGCCTCTCGGGCGGCCCGGACCTCGTTGAGGGCCATCAGCGCGTCGAGCACCGCGTCGTTGAAGGTCCCCAGCGCGCCCTTCTGCGCGGCGCTGAGGTCCGGGCGCCGCGGGTCCACGTAGGGGGGCAGGGCGATCGCCTTGAACAGGGGGGCGAGCGCCCGCTCGGCCGGGTCGGCATTCTCGCCCAGGCGCGCGGCGTAGGTGTCGAGCACGGCCTGGTCGAGCTCGAGGTGGAGGGCGCGCAGAGCCTCGAGCGCCGGGTCGGTGGCGGGCGCGTGGTGTTTGTGGCCCCGGTCAGCCTGGATGGCCGGGAGGTCGAAGCCGAGCAGGAGGTTGTAGGTGGTGGTCAGGCCGATCTGATGGGCGAGCATGAACGCGCTGCGGGTGGTGTCGAGGCGCTCGCCGAGGGTCTCGAGGTGGGGGTGTGGAGTGCGTGGGTCGGGGGAGGGGAAGGGGTAGTTTCGGAAACAGTCGGAGGGGGAATAGTTCAGATCGGTCTTCATCGTGGACGACAGCGCCCAACACCATGTCGCATGCACCCGGCTTTGGAGGGTAGCCAACATAGGGTTTGAATCCACCGGGAAGACGATCAACTTGTGCGAAAAAATACGATCTATCGGTTGGCTGGCAAACTGGAGGTGTTTTCCAACCGCCGAAGTCACAATACAGTTGAGCACCTCGCCAAGGATGGAGTCTAACGCGGGAGTCCGTCGCCCCCAATGCCACCAGTACTGCTTCCGACGACGCCCATCTGAGTTGTCTTTAAGTTTGTCCCGCTCGGGTTTTACCTCTCTCCGAACAATCTCGATGAGGTCCGGCCAGCGCTCGGCCTCCGCGAGGGTCTCATCCCCAAAATCGATGACATAGCGATCGAAGCCCTGATCGGGGTTTCGATTGACCTCCGCCCCGCCCAGGTAGGGCTTGATCCGCTCCCCATTGCGCGGGTCCTTCGCCACGAGCAAATCTCGCTGCTCGGGAGTCAACACAAATCCCTGCCCATATATTTTTGCCCCCAGAGAAGAGAGGTCGTCATTCGACTTCAGCCCAACGGGATCAGCCCGCTCCGGCCTTGCTTCCAGCCTGGAGTTGACGTTCGACACGCATCGACCAGTGATCCCTCCCGTGCCCAAGTCCGTCGTTCGAAGGAACTTCTTCCCTGTTTGGTCGATGTGGTGGTTCACAGTCCCCACCGCAAGATGTACGATCGAGACGGTCACGGCAGCTCCCGGCGCCGGCCATTTCAGGTCTTTTGTCACGTCGTAGAGACTCGCCCCCCGGCCAATCAACGGCACAAGTCCCGTGGCCCGAGTATCCCCCTGCCCAATCGTGTTCGTCCCGACGAAGCCTACCGCTCCGTGTGGCCCCAACAGCATCTCAGACCGACGAAAGAAGTGGGCACACAAATCAGCGTTACCGTGGGACCCCGGGTGAAGGGCCAGCAACCAATCGCGGTAGCCGTCACCAAACGAACCGCTAACCTGGCTCCCGCCCATAAACGGTGGGTTCCCGACCACAACGTCGAAATACGCGACCTGATTGTTCTTCCCGCTGGCCAGCGGGTCCGGCCGCCCCTCCCAGAACACCTCGGGAAACTCGAGCATCCAGTGAAAGGGCGCCTGCCCGGCCAGCAGCTGCGCGCGCAGCTCCTCGAGCACGGCCCGCGCCTCGTCCTCGCCGGCCTCGCCCCGATCTCGCGCGCCCAAGTACGCGGTCAGCAGGTCGAGCCGCCGGGTCCGCTCTGTGAGCCGGGCCCTGTCTTTGGGCGCGGCGAAAAATGCCGACAGGCACAGGTCCGCGGCCAGGCGGGCCTCGTCCAGGGCCCCGCGGGCGGCGGCCAGCAGGCGCTCGCGCTCGAGCACCGCCTCCTCCCCGTCGCGCTGGGCCAGGGCGACGATCTGCCGGCGCAAGCTGGTGGCCCGCTCCAGGGCCCGCGCGACCATGAGCGCGAGCATGGGATCCTCGACCTGGCGCCCGGCCGACTTGGACCCCCGCTTCTTCTTTTTGGTCTTGGTCTTGGGGGTCTTGGGGTCGGGGCCGGCCAGGCCCACACGCCAGTCGAAGGCCCGGGCCTGGTCCAGGGACAGGCCGACCAGCGAGTCCCCGCAGCGCAGGGCGTGGTCCACAAAGGTGAAGGGCAGGTCCCGCGACATGGTCACCAGCCACAGGGAGAGCTTGGCGAGGTTGACCGCGTAGGGGTTCTTGTCGACCCCGTAGACGCAGCGCTGGGCCACCAGGCGGCGGGCGGCGATCACCGGATCGGCCTCCTCGAGCTCGCCCTGGTCACCCTGCGTGGGCCTGGCCTCGCCGCTGAGTCCCCCCAAGGTCGCGGCCATCAGCGGCCCCTGGCCCGCGTAGCCGCCCTCGCGCTGCCACGCGGCGACCACAAAGTCGCCGAGCTGGCGGACGACCTCGACCAAAAATGCGCCCGAGCCCATGGCCGGATCGACGATCTTGAGGTTGAGCAGGGCCTCGCTGGTCTGTGAATCCATGGTCCGCAAGATCGGCGCCAAGGTCCGGCGGACCACCGGCTCGGTCAGCTCGCGCGGGGTGTAGTGCGAGCTGGTCCGGCGGCGCTCGTCCCCGGGCTGGACCACGAGCCGCCCGGCCCCGGCCCGCTGCCCGTGGGTCTTGCCGCCGGCGTGGGCCTCGAGCACGGCCATGGCCAGCCCCGCCTGGGCGCTCTCGCCCGTGCCGGTGCCGGCACCAGTGCCGCCGGTGGCCTCCTCGGCGACAGCCTTGGCCAGCTTGGCCGCGGGCGCCTTGTCGAGCCCGACCGTGTCCTTGAGCCACTTGGCGCGCTGGGCCGGGGCGACCGCGAGCAGCTCCTGGGCCGAGAGCCACACCCCCTTGGCCCGGCGGGCCCGCATCCGCACCGCGGGCGCCGCGAGCTGGACCACGTCGTAGCCCATGAGCGCCTCGTACACGCTGCCGATCTGCTCGACGTCGAGGGAGCGGTAGCTCAAGCGCTGCCGGGCCCTGCCCTCGCGCAGGTAGAGCAGCGCGTCCAACACTCGATAGAGGGTCCCGTCGTCCACGCTGGGCACCTGGACGGCCGCCCTGTCGCTCGCCGACAGCTCGACCCGAGCTCCGTCCGAGCCCTGGCCCGCCACCCGGGCGCGACCCTCGAGGAAGGGGTACACGTCCGGGTCGAAGAGGTGACCCCGGCGCGGCGGCATGATCAGGGGCGCCGCCCCACCGGTCCCCGCCCCACCGGTCCCCGGCGCGTGATCGACCCCGTCGTAGATCGCCCGCCAGGTCGCTATGAGCCGCGACCAGGCTCCAAAGCGCCTGTCCATGGCGTCGGGGTGCGCCCCCTGGTCACGCTGGAGCTCGTCGAACAGACCCAGCAGGGAGTAGCCGCGCTGGTAGACCGGGTGCTCGATCGGCAGCAGGCCCCGATCTTCGGCGTAGAGCATGAACACCAGGCGCAGGAGCACCGTGAGCAGGCCGGCGTAGACCTCCCCGGTCCCGTGGGTGCGCTGGCCCTGGGACACCAGCTCGGCCAACAGGGGGCTGGCGTCGCGGCTGGCCGCCGCCTCGAAGCCCTGGAGCAGGGTCCGCAGCGCATCGAAGACCTGACTCGCCAGGCGCTCGGTGACCTCGGCCTGCTGCTTTCGGCTGGCCTCGAGCAGGGCTGGGAGCCGCCGGCTCTGGGCCTGACTCAGCCACCGATCGCGCCCTAGCAAGGCCAAAAATGCGTCGAGCATGGGCCGCCCGCCGACCTCGGCCAGCTCGCTGAAGTCGAAGGTCAAGACCCCGGTGGTCTCTCCGTGGGGCGCGTAGATCAGGCGCAGCTGGGTGCGGTTGGTGAGCAGGCCGATCGGCACCCGGGCGTGGCGGAGCAGGCGCTCGAACTTCGCCGCCGGCGGGTAGTTCCAGCGTGCGTCTCGGTCGGGGCGATCGAGGTTGCGACCGACCGCCTCGGGGCCGAACCCAGTGTCGGCGTCGGCGAGGTCCCAAACCAGGGCCAGGTAGGCCGCCCCCGCGTCGGCGGCCGTCGAGCGCTCGGGGTCGCTCCCTGCATCTTCGGCCGGGTCCAGCGGCCCCGACCCGGCCGGCGAGAGACCACCGTCGCGGTCCGCGGGTGGGCCCGGGTCTGCGAAGGGATCGTCGTCCGCGAAGGGATCGTCGTCCGCGAAGGGATCGCCGTCTGCGCCCGCTCGGTCCACGCTCGGCGCTCGGGGCCCGCGGCGGATCGCGGCGCTCGCCCGGACCATCGTGCTCATGGCTGCGTCGGCCGCGACCACGTGCAGGGCCTCGGGCAGCTGAGCCCCCAGATCGATGTCGGCCACCGAAAACCCCAAGATCGAGACCAGCAGAGTCTCGAGGCTCGGCACCTCCAGACGGGGGGCAGGATCCCCCTCCTCCCGTGGGCCTCGGCCCTGTTCTCCCCGCTCGTCCTCCGCCGGCGACAGTTGAGTACGAAAGGCCCGCTGGGCCTTGGCGCCCCGCTGGTGCATGAGCTCGGCGTTCGTCAACACGGGAACCGAGACCACCAGGCCGTCGTGGTGAACCATGCCCAGCCAGCTCTCGTGGAAGCGGGCCTCGTCGACCTTGTTCACAGCCACGCCTCCGGCCACAGGTAGACCATGCCCACAGGCTCGATGCGGCTGAGTTGGACTTCGTACATGGCCCGCAGCTGCGGCGGCTCTCGCTCGATCTCTTCGCCGATCGCCCGGACCCGGTCGTCCATGGCGCGGTGATCGGCCTGGCTCTGACGGCGCTCGGCCTCGTTGGTGATGCCCTCGAGCGAGAGCTGCGGGCCCAGGCGACCCCGGAGCTCCCGGCGCTGAGTCTCGAGCAGGGCCTCGAGCTGGGTGCTCTCGTGGACACCGCGGGCGGCCAGGCGGGCCCCGGCCTGCTCGGCCGCGGCTTGGGCACGCGCACGTGCGCCCTTCCAGAGCACGGCGAAGTCGTCGGCGGCCCGACCGAGCAGCGACCTCCGAACACGGGCGGGCAGGCCGACCGAGGTCTCTCGCGTGTCCAACAGCCGGTGGAGCACCCCCCGAAGCGCCCCAAACTCGACATCGGAGACCGGCTCGAGCGGCCCCTCCCCCACCTCGCCGCCGAGGCGCTGGGCGTGCATCAGGATCTCATCGTGCAGGCGGACCGCCCCATGCCCGAACAGCGACACCCGGGCCAGGCCCACGGCGTAGGCGTGACCATCGTAGTCGTGGCGCAGCACGGTGAGGTGCTCGAGCTGGTGGGCGCCAAAACCCGCCGAGGTAAAAATATCGAGCAGACGGCGGACAAAGGGGTGATGCAGATGCAGGTGCACCCGGGGCGAGGTCATCTGGGGCGGCGGCTCGAACACCACCGCCTGGGGGGGCGCCGCCCGACGCCACTCCCACAGCGACTCGTCCCGCTCCCGAGGGCGCCGCAGCGCGTCCAGGGTGCTCTCCCAGCCCGCCGGCAACTCGGGCACGAGGAACGCCTCGGCTCCCCCCTCGCCGACCACCGGCTCGAGCGCCGCCGCGCCCAACATCGACAGGGCCACGTCCAGGGCCTGGTGCAGGAGCCGGGGCTCGAAGCGCAGGTGCTTGACCGCGTCCGACTGGCGGGTCCCCGCTCGCCGGATCTCCCGGTCCAGCACCCGGTCGGCCTTGCTCAGGGCCCCGTCGAGTTCGGCGATGACCGTGGCCTGACGGGCCCCCCCGGGCTTGGTCGCAGCCTCGATTCGAGCCTCGACCTCGGGGCCGATGCTGCGGCCGTCCAGAGTCTGGGTGATCTGCTCCATGACCACGTCGCCCACCGAGCGCAGCTCCTCGCGGATCACCCCGACCTTGCGGACGATGGTGTCGAGGACCCGGTCTTCCCGGCGCTGAGCGTAGACGAAGTAGTGGCAGCGAACCTCGGGCTCGGGCTGCAAGGTCCGGTCGATTCGACCGTTGCGCTGCTCGAGCCGGGCCGGGTTCCAGGGGATGTCGAAATGGATGAGGTCGGCGCAGGCACCCTGGAGGTTGATGCCCTCCCGGGCCGCGTCGGTGGCCAACAAGATCCGAACCGGGTGCTGGTCAGCCGGCGCGTTGAAGGCCCGCTGGATCTGCTCCCGGCGCTCATCCCCGATCGCCCCGTGGATCTCGAGGATCCGGTCTTCGCCCTCCTCGGTCCCCTCGAAGGCCCGGCGCAGCAGCCCCCGAAGCCAGCGCTTGGTGTCGGCGTACTCGGTGAACACGAGCAGCTTGCGGGGCCCCCACTCCCCCGAGCCCTCCCCGCCACCGACCGCCGCGCACTGATTTCGACGGATCCACTCGAGCAGGGCCCGGGCCCGGGCGTCGGCCGTGTTCCGGTGTCGCTTGGCGAGCTCGAGCATCGCCCCGAGCCGGGTGCGGGCCAGCTCCGAGGGTGCCCCCAAGCTGGCCGTCGCCGCCACCGTGCGCTCGAGCTCCGCGTCCTCGAGCGCATCGTCGGCGCGGTCGAGCTCACGGTCCCCGAGGGCGGAGTCCGGCGACTCGGATTCGGCCTGCGACGACTCGGACTGGGCGTCCAGGCGGCCTGCAAACTGGGCGTCGAAGCGAAGCGCGTGCGCGCACAAGGTCCGATAAAATGCTGCGATCGAACTCAGCAAGCGTTTTTGCAAGTTGGCGAACACCAGGCGCTGACGCTTGTTCGCCGGCGCGACCGCAGCCTCGTAGACGCTGAGCATCTCGGCGAGCTCGAGCTCGGGCGCGCGCTCGCTTCCACCCAAGTCCCAGGCTCCGCTCAGCGGCAGGGCCGGGCGCACATAGTCGCCGAGGCTCTCGCTCGGTCGTGGCCTGTGCAAGCTCGCTGCGGCTCGCCAGTGCCCATCTTCTCCGTGCGCCAAGGTCAGGGCGACCACCTCGCGACGGGGAAACAGGCCCTTGGAGACCCGCCGGATGTCACGCTTGAGGCGCCGAATCATGACCGCGTCGAGGGCCTCGGGGCTCGCCGGTGCACCACGGTGAAAACGCTGCGGATCGAGCAGCTCGAGCAGCGCCGAGAAGCTGTTGCTGTGCCCGTTGTGGGGAGTCGCAGAGAGAAACAAGCGATTCTCGAAGCGCGGACACAAATGAACCCGCGCGATCCGGGTGATCTGCGAGTCGACCGCGTACCCGGTGCCCGAAGCCGGCGCGACCGTGTGTGCCTCGTCGAGGATCAACAGCGACTTGCGACGCTTGCCGTGCTCGCTGTGGGCCCCCAAAAACGCGCGCAGGGGCTCGAGGTACTCCGCTCGACGCAGCAGCGGATAGGAGATGATGAAGCGCTCGTGGGTCGTCCAGGGGTTGACCTTGTAGCCCCGCTGGCGACGCATCTCGGCTACGAAGGCCCGATCATAGATTTTGAACTGGAGCCCAAAACGCTTGTAGAGCTCCTCCTGCCACTGGAGGCACACGCTCGCCGGGCCGACGACCAGCACGAATTCCACGCGCTGGCGCAGGAGCAACTCCTGCAGCACCAAGCCCGCCTCGATGGTCTTCCCCAAGCCGACATCGTCGGCGATGAACAAGTTCGCCCGGGGCAGCTCGAGGGCCCGCATCAGCGGCGTGAGCTGGTAGTTTTGAATGTGGATACCCGCCCGCAGAGGCGCTTGAAACAAGGTCGCGTCGGCGGCCGTGGTCGCGTTCCAGCGCAGCGTGTTGAGGTAGGCCGCGAAGTGGCTGGGTGGGTCGAAGTCGGCGAGCCCACGCAGCCGCCCCGACTCGGGCTCGGTCACGTAGGCGCCGAGCTCGAGCTCCCACAACACGCCCAGAGCCCGGCCCGGGGCATCGTCGTCCAGACACACCAAGTCGACGAGGTGAGCGGCCTTGCGGCGCGCTCGGCCTGGGGGATGCACCGCCTCGACCAGCCAGTTGCGGTGGCGGCAACGGACGATCTGACCCGGCTTGGGAACGCCGTCCGTGGACGACTCGACTGGGCGCTCCGGTAGAGACGAGGGTCCGGGGCTCGGGGACTCAGGGGCCGGAGCGTCGGATTTGCCCGAGCTCACCGATCTCGCGGACTTCGCCGTGATGACGTAACCCGGAGACACCTCCCCAGCGACGACCTCCGGGCTCACCGGCGGCCTGCGGCTCGCCGGCTGCAGGAGCAGCTCCTGCGTCGGGCCCTCTAGTTTGAAGTCGACCCTATCCAAGCGCCGGCGGTGATGCGCACGCTCGAGCGCCGCCCGGACCATGCCCGGAGAGATGTCGAAGGCGTCCGCGAGCAGATACTGCACATGTTCGTCGGCTCGAGCCTCCGACACTCTGACCTCGGCGAGCTCCCTGGGGAGGGGCGAGCGCGACTCGGCGGGCGAGTCGGGCTTCGTTTCGCCGGGCTTCGTTTCGCCGGGCATGGGTACGAGAGAGCTCGGGGGCACGGAGGAGGCTCTGCGCCGGCGTCGAAGGAGCTTGCGGTAGGCCGCTTCGCTGCGCCTGAATTCACAGTGGTCCAGGCGCGTGCGATGGTGCTCGAGCAGCAGGTCCTCCTCGACGACCTGTACCGATGCACCCAGAACTCTGGCCAGCTGCGCTTGCAGATCGGGATCGTGGCGGGCATCGGAGTTGCGCAGCTCCCCCAGAGCCGGCGCCATGTCGAGGCGCTCCCGGCTCGCATCAGACTCGTCGGGCCACAGCCGCCCCAGAGCCTTGGGCAACTTGGTTCGACCGTGGACCGGATCCAGCCACGCCTCGAGTTTCTCTGGCTCGACGCAGAGGTAGGCTGCGACCTCCTCGAGCAAGGCTCGATCTCCCCGGACGGCGCTCGTGCTCGTGTTCGCGAAAGTGCTGGGCTCGGCTGCCACGCGCCGGGAGTATAGGACGCCTGGCGCCTCCGCGCGGGTGTTTGCGCCAACCTTGTAGAGACCCTAGCGGAGGGAGCAGCCCCTACTCGGGGTCTCCGTCCTGCCCACGTGGCCGAGTGAGCATCTCGAGAGACACGTCCCAGGAATATCGACCACCCCGGGCCAAGAAACCGTCCGAGGAGAATTGAACTTGCCGCCAGGCCTCGCTCACTCCGACCTTCAGGAGCGGCTGGCTGTAGCGATAACGCCCGTCTACGGCGTCGTAGAAGCGACCACGAGGATCGATCATCGCGTAGGTGCCGCGCATCTGAGCGTTGTTCTCCGGGACCACATCGATCCCGAGCTCTGCGACCCACCGGTGTCGCTCCAAGTAGCGCTCGAAGGCCGCACCTGAGAGCTGAAAACGAGCAAAATCGGCGCCGTTTTGACCATCGACAGGGAGGACTTGGAACAGCTTCCAACGTTGGGGACGCAGTCCCGCGACAAAGCTGGAGAGGTCCTCCTCGGCGTTGATTGCATGCACCACGGTGTTGAGCTTGAGCCGTTTTCCCAGCTTGCGCGCATGGGCACCGATGCACAGCAGATCCTTGGCGCTCATCACTCCCCGACCGCCGTGGGCACGGCCAGAGGCCCGATTCGTGCACTCGTTCACACTGTCTACGCTCAAGGTCAACCAATCCAGCGCCTCGAGCTCTCGCTCGAGGTAGGCCAAGTCGCGCAACTTCCAGCCGTTGCTGACCAGCATCGTCGTCATCCCTCGTGACTTGGCGCGAGAGATGAGCTCACCCAGCCACGGACACAAGGTGGGCTCTCCGCCCACAAAGGTCAGCTTTCGCGCGCCGTGACGGGCGATTTCGTCGATGATCTCGAGCAGGGGCTCGCGCTCCAGGTGCCCTTTGGGCAGCTCAGACTTGCTCTCTGTGTATGTCGAGAAACAAAACCCGCAGCGCATGTTGCATGGCCTCCAGAAGTGGAGGTTCACCGCAGGGGGAAGAACCTCGGAGGGGTTCGGGAGGATGGTCGTTTGATGTTGTTTGTCCATGTTTGGTGCCGGCACTCGTGCGCCGCTCACCAGGTCCACAATTGGGAAGCCTGAAAATGGACAGGGGGGTCCGATCTATTTTTGAGTTTCTCGGTTCAGTCACCGCAGGCTTCCCTGGCCCGACGGACAAAGCGCTGCCGCGAACGCCGCACCCGCTTTTGGGCGGCGCTCTTGGTGAGCTCGAGGTCGTCCGCGACCTCGGAGTCGGTGTACCCGAGCAGATTCAGACGCAGCGCCTCCTGATCGCTCGCCGAGAGGGCGCACAGCTGTCGCCGCAGGCAGTCTTCCATGTCCGAGTCGACTCCCGGCAGGCCTGGACCCCAAGAGAAATCACAGCTGTCGATCGATCTACGCCCGCGACCCCTGGCCGTGTTGGCGCGATTGCTGACAGATCTAGCGTAGTAGCGTTCGAGACTCTGGCCCCTTCGTCCGCCCTTGAAGCACACCGCCAATGCCGTTTCAGCAGCGACATCCTCGCCATCGACCCCGACCCCGTATCCGTTCACTCGGATTGCCGCTTTTGTAAATTGGGACGGGTCGGGTGGGCCATAGAGCTCGAGTAGGCACTGGTTGAAATCGCTCGGCTGCTCTGGCCCCGCTCCCCCCGTGGTCGGGGCAGCCGAGCCCAGTGACTCCTGAGCAACGGTTTCGATGACCTCGTGGATCACATTGGTGCTGACCACAGCCGCGACCGCGATCATCGACATTGGCCCCGTGGCGACCAAGGCCCCCTGAATCGCGCGATTGCTCAGAGCCCAGCGTTCGACAGACACAGCCAGGGCGGAGAAACCCCTCCCAGACAGATAGGCCAGCGACAACACCCACCACCCCAGAGCCGAGGACACCACCGCGTAGTGAATCGCCGGATGAAGGTCCGTCCGCGGGATGACCTCGAGACCGACCACAGCGACCATCCCCAACGTTCCAACGACGCCCACGAGCACCCATATGCGACGCCCAGCACCGGGCTCACGCGGTGGCAGACGATGGCGATGGCTCGCGCGATGGTGCACACGAATCCCTATCGCTCCGAGTACGAACCAGGGCTCGGGCGTGAGCCACGGCCCCACCAGCTGGTCCGGCGGAACGCCTGCCTGACTGAGGAAGACCAATACCAACAGGGCGCCAAAGGCCGGCACACCCAAGAACAACACAGCGCTCACCGGCAACCCCACGCTCAGCCAGACCAGCCACACGCCGATCTTGACCGGCCAACCCAGCGCCTCCGGGGTCTCTCCAGCGGAGTTCTCAGCGCTCGATCCATCGGCGCTCGGTCTAGGGATTGAGCTCTCGCTGGGCTCATCCATCGAACTGTGCTCGGAGGAGTCCGGTCCTTGTCCGACACCACTCATCTGTCACGCCGCTCCATCGCCGCTGAACCATATACCGGTACTCGACAGAGATCGCGTTATTTCGCACATCGATGTCGCTCGCCGCCCGTTCGGCTGAGCAACACCACGACACCCGGGAGTCTCAGGCCGGCCCGGCGAGCGCGAACTGAACCTCGACCGTGAGGTCGAGTCGAATCGCCCCCGGGACCACACTCTGGGACTCGAATCTGGCGCTCGAGAACTCGTTCACCATCATGTTCCCGGTCGCCCCCCAGCTCGCCCGATCGCTGCGGCTGACCTCCTCGATCGACACCACTTGGCCCAGGACGACCTCCAGCACGGCCGTGCTCTGCCGGGCCTTGTCCCGCGCGGCCCGGAGCGCCATGTCGCGCAGCTCCTTCTTTTTGGCGGCCATCTCGGTGCTGCGAAAGCGGGTGTAGAGGTTGCTGACTTCGAAGCTGGACGCGGCCTCGAGGA
>Ga0256845_1001410_pt1 | contig 19394 bp, 17 predicted proteins | sample RiftiametaG_FD_189101 | JGI IMG/M metagenome (GOLD analysis project Ga0256845, IMG submission 189101) | Tube worm associated microbial communities from hydrothermal vent at the East Pacific Rise, Pacific Ocean - Riftia | ecosystem: Host-associated > Annelida > Integument > Unclassified ...
TTGAATGTTGGAAGTGCTGTTAACTACAACGGAGTTCCAGTTGGCTCTGTTGTTTCCATAGGGATAGCCCCTGACGGAAAACTGGTGAAGGTTACTCTTCAAATTGTAGACGAAAAGTTCAGAGTTGATGATACCATAGTGGCTTCCCTGTACGTTACAGGCATCACAGGGTTAAGGAATGTAAACCTCGAGAGTCTGCCGGATTCTGTAAGCAGGTTGTACCGGCAGAATCAACTTTCCTTCGAGCCGGATCTCCCTGTGATTCCCGTCAGATCGGGAACCGTTCAATCGGTGACAACAGGCATTACCAGACTGTTCGAGATAATGGAGAGCCTTGATGCCAAGGAGCTCAACGATCAGGCTATTCTTGCTCTGACAAGAATAAACACGATTCTTGAAGATGTGGAGTTCGATTCCCTGGGGTTCAGAATTGCCGAGACAATGGATAATGTTGACCTGGTTCTTGTTACATACAATGATCTCGGTGTGGAGTTGTCATCCGCTCTGGATGAGATGAAAGGCAACGCAGTGCCGCTCATGACCGACATTCAGTCTTTCATGGATGAGCTTTCAGTGCTCAGTTCAACTCTGTCATACATGGCCGATGATATGGAAAGCACTTTTGACGATACTGAAGTGATACTTCGCGAGATCAGCGTTATGCTGCCAACGCTCAACAGAATGCTGGAAGGTCTTTTCTCCAGCTCCAGTGGAGAGGATGTATGGAGATGAAAATAGCTAAAACTCTTTTTCTGACGGCTCTCATGGTCAGCTCGAGCTGTATTACAGTGAATGTTCCCCTGGGTGGGGGAGATTCGGAACCGTCTTTCAAATGGCAGCTGCAGTGGGATGCTCCCCAGGAAAACGGTGATGTTGTTTTTTCCAGCGCTATCCGGGTTAAAGACCTTGATGCTTCAGGCAGCTATCAGCTGTCTGGAATGGTAGTGAGGCGCATGGATGGTACAATTACAGAAAGCTCCAGCAACCGGTGGGCAGCAAGGCCGGGTTCAATGCTCGGTGAACTGCTTTCAAGAGATCTGCTTCTTTCCGGGAAGTACCCTGCAGTTTTCAGAACTGCGGCAAGCCTTGACAACATGGTTACCTTAGAGGGCTACGTACGGGAATTTGGTGCAACACAGGTTGACAGCCTTACATGGATAGCTGTTCTTGATGTTGATGTTACACTGTTTGGAAGCAGAGGATCGGTAGTGATGCTTCAGAACAACTACAGGTACGAAAGAAGAATGGCTGAACCGGGATTTAAATCTCTGGCCGATCAGATGTCGGAGCTTGGTGCGATCTGGTCTGAAGAGGTAATAAGTGACCTGGTATTTGTACAGATACACCGATAGGAGTACCGTTTGGGTTTTTTCAGTAAGAAGAAAAAAGCAGATACATCAGGGAACACCAGGAGAACTGCACCGCCGTTCGAAAACATGAACAATTACATTGTAATTGTGCTGGACAGCTGCAGGTATGATTCGTTCATGGAGGCAGATCCTTCCACCATCATGAAACTCGGTGCAGTGGAAGACAGGTACAGTTATGCAACATGGACTGCCCCCTCACACTACAACCTGTTAATGGGTCTTATGCCGCACACAAGCCCCAGGGGTGTCTTTGCAAGCGAGTACTACAAGCACGATTTCATAAAGTACAACGAGAGGCTTGGAGCGGAGAACATAGAGTTCAAAAGCCTTGTTCCCCGGTTGTGGCTTCCGGATTTTCTTCAGAGAACCATGGGCTACAGAACACACGCAATGGTTTCTCTTCCGGTTCTTAACAGCATGACACCTGTTAACCGGGGATTCGATACTTTCAGGCTTATGGACAAACACAACGATATGAACGCTATGCTTGACCTCATGACGTTCCCGTCTGACAGACCCAGTTTTTACATGCTGAACGTGGGGGAGACCCACTACCCCTATGCCAGACCCACGGAAGACAAAAACGAATGGCCCCGTATAAGCGGGGTTCACGGAGTGTTTAAACATCTTGACGATCACATTGTAGACGGATGTATTGAAGAGAGCACCACCGGAGCAAAACAGTTCTTTGACCAGAAGGAAATGGATATGCTCAGGGGCCGTCAGGTAGACACGGTCAGGTATCTCGACACAGTTTTCGAGAAGCTTTTTGATATTGTTCCGGCCAACACATGGATAACTGTTACAGCGGATCACGGGGAACTTTTCGGAGAAGATGGGTATTTCGGACATGGCCCTATTTTTTCAGAGAAGGTTTTCCAGGTTCCGTTTCTTGAGGGCAGAATAAGATAGAGAAAGGAGACTGTATGTCAAAAAAACGAACCATGAAATTCAAAGCGGAGACAAGGCGCGTTCTCGACCTTGTTATTCACAGCCTTTACTCAAATAAAGATATTTTTCTCCGCGAGCTGGTTTCCAACTCATCCGATGCAATAGACAGACTCAGGTATCTTGCTCTTGATGAACCCGATCTTCTGGAAGAAGAGTACGCACCTGAAATTGTAATCAGCTTCGACAAAGAGGCAAAAACACTTACTGTGGCAGATAACGGCATCGGAATGAACGACGAAGATCTTAAAAACAACCTTGGAACTGTTGCATCTTCAGGAACTATAAAATTCCTTGAAGAGGCGGCAAACAACGCAATACAGCCGGAACTTATCGGTCAGTTCGGCGTGGGTTTCTACTCGGCTTTCATGGTGGCAGACACAGTTACTGTTCACAGCCGAAGGGCAGGGGAGGATACCGGCTGGGTATGGGTAAGCGGTGACACGGAAAGCTATACCATACAACCTGCTGAAGACCTTCCTGTGGGCACGTCGATTACCCTTCAGATAAAAGAGGATGCCACAGAGTACCTCGACAGCTGGAAAATTGAATCTCTTGTTAAGCACTACTCGGATTTTGTAAGCAACCCTGTGTTTGTATTCAAGGAAGAAACAGATGATGACGGGAACAAGCAAGAGAAAAAGAGCCAGATCAATACTGGAACCCCTGTATGGCTCCGTTCACAGTCTGATGTGGATGATGCCGAGTACAACACCTTTTACTCTCACCTTACCCACGATTACTCAGAGCCCATGGACAGGTTCTGGTACCACGGTGAGGGAACCACAGAGTTCTATGCACTTGTGTTTGTTCCCGCCTCAAGGGGAATGGATATAATGATTCCGGACAGAAGACCCGGCCTCAGCCTGTATGCCCGCAAGGTAATGATTATGGAAAGGGCTGAAAGCATTCTGCCGGCGTATCTGCATTTTATCCGCGGAGTAGTTGAAAGCCCGGATGTTTCACTGAACGTTTCCAGGGAAATGCTTCAGCAGGACAGGGTTCTTAAAACTGTAAACAAGGTTCTTACCCGGAAGATTCTTGATCACTTCAGTGAGATGCTGGAGCAGGACAGGAAGAAGTACGACAAATTCTTTGATCTCTACGGTGATTTTCTGAAAGAGGGCGTTTATTCCGACTATGAGCGTAGGGAAGACCTGGCCTCTCTTCTTCTTTTCGATACATCGAAATCAGAAGGGCAGACACTGCTTACAGACATCGTCGAAAAACTGCCTGAAGATGGTTCCATATACTATCTGGGGGGGGCTTCTCTCGATGAGCTGAAGAGGTCTCCACATCTGGAAGCTGCAGAAGACAACGATGTTCTACTGCTTCACGGTCCGGTTGATCTTCTCGCCATAGAGTCTCTGGCGGAATTCAAAGGAAGAAAGTTTGTTAACCTGGCCAGTGAGGCCAATGAAAAAGACCTTTCGAAAGAAGACAAGAAGATAAGAGACAAGGCTGAAAAAGAGCATGCAGGGCTTATTCAGTCTATCAAAGACATTCTTGGCGACAGAGTGTCAGGTGTCAGGTTCTCTCCCAGACTTCGTGAGACTCCATGTATTCTTGTTACGGCACAGGATGACCCGGGAGAGATGATGAAGATGATGATGCGGGCCATGAATCAGGATGCTCCGGAGTCAAAGAGAATACTGGAACTGAACCCTGCCCATCCTATTCTGGCTTCACTTGAAACACTGAGTTCAGAAGGTGAGTCTTCTGATTCTTTCAAAGACAGAGTTGAAATGCTTCTTGAGCTTGCAAGGGTTCTTTCGGGTTTGAAACCCGAGGATCCCGCCCGTTTTGGAAGGTATGTTGCCGAACTTATGGGTTAGCACCTGCAGTTCAATGCAGAGGGAGTGCAAATGCAGTATCTGATCATCGTTCTTGTGTCTGTGCTCCCCGGCTTCGGATGGCTGTGGTTTTTCTACAGAGCAGACAAGTACGAACCGGAGCCCAGGAAGCTGGTACTCAGAACTTTCCTTCTGGGGATTCTTCTGGCTATAGCTCTTGGTACCTCATTTGAGGGCTTGCCCTTTCCATGGGGCCCTGCACAGTATGCCGCTGTTCTCTGGGCTCCTGTTATTGAGGAATCAGCAAAATTCCTTATAGTGTTCTGGACGGTGTTTTCCAGAAAAGACTTCAACGAGCCCATGGACGGCATAGTTTACGCCGCTTCCGCAGCACTTGGTTTTGCCGCCTGTGAGAACGCTTTCTACGTTCTTTCTAGCTGGCACGGAGGCAGCCCTGAAATGGGCATGTTTACACTTCTTGCCAGATCGGTATTCAGCGTTCCAGGCCACGCGCTGTTTTCGGCATTTTTCGGTGCCGCCCTTGGCTTTGCAAAGGGGCGGAAAGGAGCCAGACCGGTTCTTGTTGTAGTTGCCGGTCTTCTGCTTTCAATGGTTGCCCACGGCCTGTTCAACTGGCTGAGTATGGAAAACATTCTCGGCGGGCTGCTGTTTGTTGTTTTTATGGGTTTATTGTGGAGGCTGGTCTACAGAAAGCTTGTTGTGCCAGCTCTGAATTCTTCACCGTTTAAGAGAGCGCTGGAGTAGACAGGAAGGTTAATGGCCAGAAAATTCAAAGTGTTTTCTCTGAATATTTCCCCCAAAAAGGGAACGGAGAAGCGTCCGGTTGAATCGGTTAGGGTTACTGAAGCAGGGTTTGAGAATGATGCCCATGCAGGTAACTGGCACCGTCAGATAAGCCTGCTTGATCAGGAAAGTGTAGAGTACTTTGCATCAACAAGCAACCTGACGATAAAGCCGGGGGATTTTGGAGAGAATATTACGATCGAGGGTATAGATATCACTCTGCTGGTTCCCGGAAAACTTATTGCGGGTCCCGGTGGATTGTGTCTTGAAGTTACACAGGTGGGAAAGGAATGCCACGGCGACGACTGCACCATCTTCCAGAAAGTAGGCAAGTGCATTATGCCTGCAAAAGGTGTGTTCTGCCGCGTTGTTTCCCCCGGGGTTTTGCACAAAAATGATACGCTTGAACTTGCTGAAACACAACAACAATCTGAAAACTGAAAGAAGGTTCCATGTCGATATTCAGCGATTTGAAAGAAGCTGTCACCAGGAACATTGACCGGATGACAGGTTCCGGTGCCCAGTACACTGATGCCCGGTGGTATCAGGATGACAGCTCTGAAATGCTTGTTCTACTCGATGGAAATCTGGAGGGCAATGACACTTCTGTGGAAAGCGGACTTGGTGTCAGAGTGCTTTACGGCGGGGCCTGGGGCTTCGCGGCAACAAGCCGTACTGCCGATGTGGATTCATGTTTCGACAGAGCAATGGCAAATGCGGTTTCCGCTTCAAAGCTTGTAAAGGTCAGGCTTGATATGGGAAGTAAGCCCGGTCACACCGGCAGTTATACTTCTCCCCATCAGGTTGACCCCATTGATGTGAGTCTCTCGGAAAAGGTGGATTTCCTCAGAAGTGTTGATGAATCCCTTACCGAAGACTGGATTCTTCGCAGAATGCTGAGGGTACAGTTCCAGAGAATGATTATTCATTTCTGGAGCAGCGAGGGTACCTACACCATGAAGAAGCTCATCAACACATTTGCGCACATGACTGCTCTTGCTCTGGACACCGATAATCAGATGCAGAGGCGTTCTAAAACTCTGGTGTGTGAGACAGGCGGTACAAGGGGCTGGGAGATGCTTACAAACCCAGCTCTGTGGAGCGGCCACGCGGAACGGGTAAAGAAGGAACTCAAGGAGATTCTCGCTGCTCCCGAGCTTGAATACGGCACTAGGTCGGTTATTCTTCTTCCCGGTCAGGGTCATCTACAGGTCCACGAGACCATTGGTCACCCCCTTGAACTTGACAGAATACTGGGATACGAGCTTTCCTACGCAGGAGGCAGCTTTGTGAATCTCGATTCTTTCGGAAAACTGAAGTACGGATCAGACAAGCTGAATGTCAGTGCATACGGCTCAATAGTGAACAGCCCTGGAACATTCGGGTTTGATGCAGAGGGAACACCAGAGCGTGATTACCTTCTGATAGACAAGGGTGTTCTGGTCAACTGCCTTACATCAAGAGCCATGATCAGCGAAGCCAACCAGAGAGCCGGACGGGAAGTGTTTACAGAAAGCGGAGGTGCCAGCAGGTCCACAGCATTCTACAGAGCCCCCATCGACAGAATGACAAATGTCAACATTCTGCCTGGATCAGACGGAACTCTGGAAGACATCATCAAAACCACTGAAGACGGAATAATTGTAGACAATCCCACAAGCTGGTCCATTGGATCGAACAGAGAGCACTTCCACTTTGGATGCGAGATCGCATGGGAAGTGAAGAACGGAGAGATCACCAGGGTTCTCAGGAATCCTTCCTATCAGGGTCACACCGTGGAGTTCTACAACAACCTCTCTGCAGTGGGAGACCAGTCTACATGGGTTGTGGAGCAGGTAGAGAACTGCGGTAAAGGCGAGCCCAATCAGGTTATGGAACTGGGACACGGTGTTCCTGTGATCAAGTTCGATAGTGTTCTTTCCGGAGAAAGGAAGTAGATCATGATGAACGATAAACTCCGAACCATGATCACAGGTGCAAGAGACCTTGCCAGGGACCGTGGGATAAAGGCATCCATACACTACCACCACGAGAACAGCCATCTCATGAGGATCGGTAACAATTCGGTAAGCCTTAACACCAGTGAAGAGCTGACCAGAATCGATATAGAGGTTATTGACGGCAGTAAGAAGGGTACACACACACATCTCGGTGAAATAGTTTCCACAGAGGAGCTGTTCGATATCATTCTGAAGGTTTCCGAAAAGGCCGCGAAATCGGCAGAGATGGATTTCGAACCGGTTCTTACGGTTATTGAAAGCAATGTGGAGCTGCAGAATAAGTACGATGAGGCCCTTGACCATCTGGACCCTGCTGTAAAAGAGCAGGTATACAGTTCTATCTTCAAGAGTGTTGGTGAAGACTACAACTACTCTGGCTCATGGTCCAGCGGAAGCACAGAAACATTTTCCGTTACCACTGCCAACAACAACCATGTCTGGCACAGGCTTACAGACCAGCAGTTCATGTGTGTTCTCAAGCACCCGGAGAAGATGTGGGAGCTTGCCAGCTGGCAGACGGGCTGGAAAGCTGGAGACATCAAAGCTGAAGCAACTATTGAAGAATTCAAAGCTATTCTTCCCACTTACGAAAACCACGCCGGTTTCAAGGTTGAACCGGGCAACTACAAAGTGGTACTTGGTTCCCAGGCGGTTGGTGAGCTGATGAGTATGGCTGTGTGGTCAGCATGCGCCGGGCGCACCTGGGAAATGAAAATGGCATGGACTGCAGACAAGAAGATAGGTGACCAGATACTTCACCCGTCTGTAACAGTTCTCGATGATCCCACAAGCGATCAGATCTTCTCACAGCCTCTCAGCGATTCCGGAATGCTTACAAAGACCCTCCCCATGATAGAGAGCGGCAAGTTCGCAGGTCTTCTGTACGACAGGAACACAGCTTCAAAGTACAACAAGAAGCCTACACCCAATGCTGGCTGCCTTGTTATGCAGCCCGGCAGTGGCCCTGCTGATTTCCTTGAAGCAGTGGAAGGCATTGACCGCGTTCTCTACATTCCGGCGATCCACTACATGAACATACCCAACATGAGCAAGGGAATATTCACAGGAAGCAGCCGGTTCAGTGCGGTGCTTGTAGAAAAGGGAAAAATCGTAAGCCCGATATTCTCAAGCAGAATAACCGACCAGTTCGATAACATCTTCGGCAATGTTCTTGAGATCTCATCAGAGACCATTAGTGTGAACACATCCAACACCTACGGCAGAAGAAGCCCCGATGCCGTATCGGTACCCACATGGATGCTGATCGATGAGGTAAAGATCACAGACTGCGCAGACAGCTTTTAACTGAGCGAATCAAAAACCCCCTTCAGAGGTAAAACTCTGGAGGGGTCTGCATCTTCATGAACAGCAAGCTGCTCAAGTTCCCGTTCATTCACGGGAATTCTTCCGATTCTGGCTATTGTGTTTGTCTCCCTGTGACGTATAAGAAGGGTCTTCCACTCGTACTGATTGGGAAACTCACGGGCCAGCTTTTCCGTGGCTTCAGCCGTTGCACAGGCAAAATCAGTCTTATCATCTGCAGTTTCAGCAGGGGTGAACCGCAAACTAAACCCCATATCCGGTGTTTGAACACATGAGGCCAGAAGAACACTGCACCCTGTTCTCTTCCACAGTTTCCACGGCGCTGAAGGAACCAGAACAGGCACTCCGAAGTTCTGTATCCAGGTTCCCCCGGGCCCTCCGTATGCAGTTGGTGCGTAGTGAATTATTCTGCCTGCCTGAAGGGTTCTGTACATCCATCTGGGATTCTCATCGGGGAAGTGCAGTGTGTTCCATCTTCTTCCAATAGAAAGCCTGCTCTCAGCTGCATAACGGGGCATATCACTGTACCTGCTGGTAATAACATCAACAGGGTACCCTTCCATTCCCAGAATAACATGCAGACTTCTCTCGTCTCCGAAGTGGGGAACAAGCAGCAGCAGCCCTTTTCCAGAGTCTACAGCTGAATCAAGGTGCTCCCGGCCTTCCCAGGTTACCCCGTTCCCAATATCCGCATAAACTTTCTTCTTTAAATAATACAGGGCAAACAGGTTTCTTTCATGCACTCTCCAGTACCCTGAAAGAATCCCAGCCCTCCACTTCCTGTCCCTATCCGGGAAAACACGCTTCAGGTGATCGTTGTACAGATTGTTCCGAGATGAGGAAACACTGCCGCGCAGAGCTGAAACCCAATTGGATATTCTCTCCACGCCTGAACCGCTCCGTGCCAGCTTAACTGCCAGTGCAATAAACCTGTAATAGATTGACGACAAACCCGATGCTTTCATCCCGTTCCTTTCCAGGTCAGAGAATGAAATCTAGCACTTCAACTGGCCAATGTCAGTTGTGAAGCAGGCACAGAGATACTGGTATTTTCAAACTGAGATGGGGCAAATGCAGATGATCTGTATTGTTCTATTTTGCCAGTCTGGCACTTACCAGCCTGTTGATGCTTACACCTTCTTCAGCTGCAAGCTCTGCAAGTCTCCTGTGTACTTCCGGTGGAATCCGCACCATAAATTTCCCGCTGTATTTTCTTGTTGAAAAAGGAACCGGAATATTCTCTTTGTTCTCTCTCATTTCCCTGATGGTATCTGAGATCAGCTCGCGTATCCCCTTAAGTGCAAGCTCCTGACTTTCATCCAGCCAGCTTAAACTGGGGAATTCGGTGCAGAGACCAACATACTCCTGATCCTCTTCTGACCGTGTTACTCTGTATGTGTAAAGATCATTCTTCAACAGCATCTGTCTTGCTCAACCTCTCTATGGCTCGAAGGACCTGTTTAACCTGGTAAGACTTTGCCTCGCCATGGCATTTTAAAAACAACATGGCTTGATCTCGACTGCCTGGGTTCTCCGAAGTAGTGTTTGCAAACCTTCAGCAAATCCTGGAAGGAAACATCCCTGGGATTCCTCCGTATTGCTTCTACCAGTTCTTCAATCTTTGCCATAAAGTATAGTATCAATATTGATACCGCTTGTCAACCCTTATTCTCTAGTCTGAGCGACCAATCTGTACCGTTCTCGATCGAGTCACGTTTGCTGCTGAAATCATTGATCCAGGAACGTAGAGCCACTCCATCTTTTAACAATAGCCTCAGGAAGTTCTCCGGTTTCATTCTTTGCTCGAAATCCAAACTCCTATAGATAAGTATTCTCACAATTGGCGATAGAGTATCCTATGAACAATTGTTGTTTACCCTTGACAATACAAGAGGTATGACAAATGGTATTACCGGAGGTGGTTTGCTTGAGCACAGCAAAAATAGCTATCAGCATGAATGAGAAGCTGCTTCATCAAATTGATGATCTTGTTTCAAAAGCGGAATTTCCCAGTAGAAGTAGAGCCATACAAAATGCAGTCAGTGAAATGCTCGAGAAGAGATACAGTAACCGTCTTGCACGGGAATGTGCAAAGCTGAATCCTGAAGAGGAAATAGCTTTGGCCGAGGAAGGTATGGATAGTGAGCTTGGATCATGGCCGGAATACTGAGAGGTGATATTCTCTGGGCTAACCTGAATCCTGCAATCGGGCACGAACAATCAGGGGAAAGACCTGTACTGGTTCTCAGCAAAGATGTTTTCAATGACCGCTCTGGAACAGTGATTGCTGTTGCCCTTACCAGCGTAGAACCCAGGGCTGGATTTCCTCTGACATATGAATTATCAGATACATCGCTCCCGAAGAAGTCATGGATCAAGATCAACCAGATCAGGACTCTGTCGGTTCGGCGTATTGGCAGGAAAATCACAAGAATTTCCCCCGAGGAACTTACTTCAATTCTTATTGGTCTGAATGAGATTATCGGGGACTAACAATTGCCGTCCCGGCTTTTCCGTATTGTGTGGACCCAACGAGACAGTCGCTGGACACAGCCTGGTGCTCCAAAGCCTGATTTATGTGCAGCTATTTGTTTCGTGAATTCTTTCGTTCGCTTTTATACTTCAGATGTTCTTCCTTAATCTGGAGTGTTTCGCTCAGGCGCCTGGCCATGGCATCGGAATAGTTTCGCCGTCCATGCTCGTAGTCACTGACCATGTTCTGGCGAATGCCCAGCTTCCGGGCGAGCTGGGCCTGAGTAAGCCCGGCCTTCAGACGAGCTCCGGCGAGCAGGTTGCCAATGCGGTTCTTCTCCATCTCCTGCCAGTACTCAGTACTCTCGATAGATATGAACTCATCATCGGGTTCTTCGGCCAGGATTGTAACATCGTACTTCTTCCTGATCCAGGCGATCAATTCGTCAATATGTTCACCATGAATCGAGATCTCAATACGGGGCTTTTTCACGAGAGCCAACATAATACACCTCTATTACTATTTCGTTCCTGTCCGTGTTTTCTCATACTCTGTTCTTGATTGCCTTTGTGCAGCGAAGCTGGCTCTGTTGTGTCGCATAGAATAGCTACAAACTAATTTGTGTCTCAAATTATAGCAAATGTGAGATTCAAACACTTTTGACATTATCTCCCCATATCATGCTGCCGTCACAGAACAGAAATCCTTCTATCAAACAACGATCAAACAAATGTAGCCGTGTATACCTTTAGAATACAAACAGTTACATGATGGCAATGCTTTTGGCAGATTCCGCCATCAAATAAAATTATCCCTAAAATCAACCCCACCATGGCAGAAACCTTCTGGTGTCCTGATGGACTGTTGCTGGAAAGTAAACACTCTCCGGCGAGTTTGCAAAGTTTAGACCGGTGTATGCAGCAGCCATAGTTTCTATGGTAGGTTCATCAGGTCATTCTCGAAATTCATGACATGTATAAGCCCATCAAACCACGCAAATAGGCCCACTGACTCCATCGTCTGAGTCAGTTCAAGTTGACATCCATTATAGCAATCCTTACCTAAACGTGTGGAACTCATCCATATTGGAGTACATGTATCTTCAAGATACGCAATGCAGCGAACAAGTGAATCACTTCGAGCGAAAGTTACGAATATCCCGCTTTTCATGCACACCCAGGGTTCAACTAAATACCATTTATCAATGTTTCTGGGTAGAGAGAGAACCTCATTGCCTGCATTGATGTTGTTACTGACGGAGTATACCCAGAGTGAATCTTCATTAGCCAAAACAATTTGATTACCGTCAGCACACACGTAATTTAACAATATTCCAGAGGTTGAGATTAATTCTTCACGCAGTTTGTAGCCGATGCCCAGCTCAATGTCGCTGACTAGAACAATAGCATCAGATGGGGTTGCCTGGAAGAAAAGAGTATCAAGATCAGCTGAAGCATATCGCGGGTAGACCATCCGTGAGCCGTAGCTTATACTTAGCAGTTCAGTTATCCGGCCCTGTGTATCAAACATCATTGCAGGCTCATCTGCATTTGTATGCTTAGCAGTGATGATAAAGCTATTATAATCCTGTGCAAATATGACCGATCTGCCTAGCCTCGCAAGATATTCAGGTATATCTCTGACTTCCCAGGAGATATCTTCCAGATTGGCTTCAAAGCAGCGAATGTAGTCTCTTCCGATGTAGATACACCGCCCATCATCTAATATTTCGAAACTCCCGGTCAGTGTTAACTCATCACAAGGTGGATAGCCCATTCGCTCAAAACCCATCTGCGAATATGGAGCAATTGAGATAACTTCTTCGTATTGATCGATCATTGCCAATTCAGGGATTGCATCTGCTCGTCCGACCACATTCAGACCGATCACTTTTCCATAATTGGAAACTCCTCTCATTCCAACAATATAATGGTCATCCAATGGAATCCATCGTGATGGATTATCCTGGTTTTGAATTAGAACACCGTTCCGAAATACAGATATCAGATTCCACTTCTGTACTGGATCATTCGATGGTCGGATGAAGAAGCCCAGAAGTTCCTGGCATTTATGTCCCCTGTCATATGGGGAAAGTGTTACGGCTGAGCTGCTTCTCCAATCCGGGTGCAACCATTCATCGGGGTAATTGATCAGTTGTTCGACCCAATCTCCTGCCATTCTTTTGTAAGTGTCTGGCATTGAGATATCCAGTTCCAGTACATTGTCACTCTCGATATAGACACTATCAAGGATGATACTTCCACGATTCGGTATGATCACTTCTATAGTGTACGTTCCCTGCAATAGCGATATGCTGTTTTCTGCAGATATGTCTGTTGGCCAGGCTAGTACCTCAATATCACCTGGATCTCTCGCTGCCAGGAGAATGAGATCCTCGTCATGCGATGCTTCCATATCAATTCTGATCTTGCCGCATCTATCAAGGCTTGCAACTGACCATGGTCCCACTACTTCCAGATTGAGTGTTTTGGGTGACCATGGCATTGTTGCATCCACATAAGTTGTGCAGCCTGCTGCAATTGTGACATTTATGCTATCAACCAGAGCTTGATTCAACACCATTACATAGCCCCAGTACTTAGTGTACTGCCAGGGAAACATGAATGGAACAGTGTAATCCCCTGGATATCCATATAACCATGCTTCACCATCATTATCATGAAAGGGATCCCATACTCCAGCATAGATTGAGTCCGATTCGCAGATCGGTGGAATTGGGGCCATCATGTCCCAACATCTTGGTCTTCCGAAGTGAGAATATGGTTGACCATACCAATCGGTGTATCTAACGACGCAAACTCCCATACCATCCGGAAGCGCATCGGGAATTCGCGAAAGTTCAACTGGCGTCATTGCACCAACCACAAGAATCATGAAAAGAAACATGTTTGTCTACCTTCTTACAACATCCTGAACACCCTGCACAAGTATCACTGAAATTTACTCCAAAGCGATTGAGACAGCTCCATTAAGTGGTTAAACTAAGCGCGTCCCGCGCAGATAAAATCAGCATGTATCTCAATTAGCATACTTCCTACAGGAAGTGTAATCAAGTGCTCCGGTGGATTAGTATCAAACTATGAAACCTCCGGTTTTGCTGGGGGACCGATAAAGTTTGACAATTTCTGGATTGATATTCAAGAACACCCCTTCGAGAACCGCTCGTTACTGGATGAAAGGGAGTAACTATGCAAGTTACAGAGAGTTTAAAACATTCGGTTACCATATTGTATTCGTTCCCCAATATTGAGGAAGGCCTGTACGGCAAGCTTCGTGCATATCTTGGAGAGGTATTTTGTATCAACAGCTGGCGTGATGAGGAGACAATCAGGAGGTACATAGTTCGTCAGGAATAGGAAGATAAGAGAATAGATCAGCTGGGACTTTGGTAAATGAATGCCGCCTTTAGGCGGCTCATAAATTTACCGCTTTGGGTGGCTCTTGCTTCAACAAGCCTTTGCTCTACCTGAGGTCATGACTAATCATCGCAGGTTGTATAAGAAAGCAATTTGATGGTTTGTGGTTCAAATCTGTTTTTCCAGTAACCAACTGCTCTGTAACCAGGCCGGCAGCAGCAACACTACTGCCGGCCTGATATTTCAGAAATCTAAATGCAGCTATGTAATCAGTATTGGCTGCGTGTCAGGACGGCTCGATTTTTGCTGGATCTGTCTGATTAATTTCATCTTCAAACGACCCTGAGTAAGCTTTATGGATACATCCAGTTTTATACTTATTTCCGGAAAAATACTTTAGATCAAGACTGCCATCACGTATAGATACAACGCATCTATCCTGATCGTAAGAACTGTTACAGTAAAAATCTGTTTGTCTGATACCTATTACATCGAAGCACAACTGAACAGTAAACCAATCGTATTGTGTATACCCGGACGTAATTTGAATAGATGGACTGTCGGTTCCTCCATTTGGCAAATTATTACCCGTGAGAATATTGCTGTGCTCATTCCAGGAATGTACCACTGAATATGTTTTTAATGTGTAGCTTGAATTGTTCTGAACAACCATACTTAATTGGTGACTCATGCTCTTCTCCGTTTCTGGTTATAAGACGAAATGACTCCGCCTCTGTGGACAGCCTGACAGGATTCTGTGTTAGAATCAGGCCGCTCCATCGGTTTCTACTCTCTGCTGAAGCACAAAGCATCCGGGGAAAGCCATGAACGATCGGTCTCGGATACTTATACTGCTCTCTCCAGACTTCTAATGTATCGATGCCGCTTTCCCGATAGACCTCCTCCCCGTGCTTTTTTGTTCCCAGGAGACATCACACCGTGACATTGCCTGTAGACCCGATGCGACTGCTCCATATTAATGCGAACACCCTGCTGTCGAGAAACATCCAGATTCTTGCGGTTGAGAGATAGGCAACCTTTGTTGTGGGAGATTCGTTCTGGGAAGTGAAACAAGTTCATGTCTTAACAACCCAAAGGAAGATAGATATCCCATAACCCGCCCCATCAACATATAATTATAGGGTATAATTGCTATGTCAATAAGTCGTGGTGTTATGTGTGGTGTGGACAGGTTGAGATTGGTTGTACCGGTAACTCCTTGCATCGTGCCTGTTTATAGGATGGGCGACTGCTGTCTTTTTCCAGATTCCTGTAAGGGAACCGCTTTCTCCTGAAACTCGCGCAAGAAGTGTTCCGGAACTGTTGTGTGCCGTAAGGTCTGCCTGTGTTTTTCTCTCGGTGAAGGCTTCAGAGAGGATTTTTCGGCCGCTGAGGTCGTAGATGTGTTACTGGAAACACAGAGGCGTCACACCCGTACCAAAGTCAGCAGTCTTCTGAAGCCGGGGACTTGCAAAGGGAAGCGATAATACTGCATTCATTCGAAAATGCCCGTGGCGTCAGCCACGAACTCTTGCGACACAAACCGGAATGGCAAACAAAGTGCACAATAGCCCATTGTTCAACTTCTTGTTGTCTTGTGTTTTGTCTCGCTAACCAAAGAGTGATAATGATCAATACTTTAAATCTCAATGGGCTTTTGAGATAGAATACTATTTTGTCCGGATTATCTACCAGAAGTTTTTGTACACTTGACGAAGGCGTTGATACCACATATGGTATTACTGGAGGTGTGATAATTAAAACAGTACTGGATACGAATATCTTGTTTGCAGGGCTCTATTCAGCTCGCGGAGCATCATTCCAAGTGTTAAAGGCACTCTCGCAGGAAAAGATTCGTCCGGTGTTATCGGTTCCTTTGCTGTTTGAATATGAAGATGTGCTGAAAAGGGATAGCAGGAAACTGGGTATTACTCATGAAGATATTGATTCGTTTTTGGACAATGTATGCAACCTGTGTACTTTCCATGAAATACACTACCTATGGCGTCCGTTCTTGCGTGACCCTAAAGATGATCTTGTTCTTGAATTGGCACTGGCGGCACAAGCTGATACGATCACAACTTTCAACACAAAGGATTTCAAGGGAGTTGAACAGCTTGGAGTAAGAGTACAAAGTCCCAAGCAGTTGCTGGAGGAAATACAATGGGAGCTTTAAGCCTGAGATTACCGGAATCAATACATCGACACATTAGGGAGATAGCAAAAGCAGAAGGTGTATCCATCAACCAGTTAATATCTTCTGCAATTGCTGAGAAAATATCTGCAATCATGACCGAAGAGTATTTAGAGAAAAGGGCAAAAAGAGCAGACATAAATAAAATGAAAGCTATCTTGCATGATGTTGCGGATCGTGAACCAATTCCTGGTGATGAACTATAGGTTTTGTGTGAACCCGCCATAAGTGCTTGTGGGTGAGCTTAACCGATTGATCCTCGGGATCGACAATTATCTTCCAAACGCACCATAAGTCATTAGTCTATAATTATTGTCCGTGATTCTTGTTTGTTCGGGTGATTCGACTGGAATTGTGCAACATCGACTAACTAGTTATCCAAAATATTCTTAAAAAATATATGAACCATGGTTGCGTCCTGCCAGAGGAATCTGCAGGGACCATTCTGAAGTGGACGTGTGCGAAAAGCCTGCGCCTTTTCATCAAGTACTTCAGGCATGCGGTGGATTGCTGGCGCCTGGATTTTTAAGCTCGCAGGTCGCCACCGGTAGTCCGTTCACCGCAAAAAGCAGGTCAACGGTGTCGTGCTTTCCTGGATGGCATAGCACCTGGCGCGTGATGGAGAGCCGGTCCTGAGAATAGAGTACCAGAACTTCCTCGTTGAGTCTGTGCGCCGGTTTGAAGTAGGCCACCCAGAAAACCCTGCCATAAAACTTGAAACCGTGACACAGAATGTGCAGGGTACATTTGAGGTCGAGTTCTTTCACCAGCGCGCCGACGATCATTCCCTCCAGCCGCTACATGCAGGTTGCACATTTGTCAGAGCTTCGGCTGCGTGATCTCGATGAACCGGCAGACCTGTACTGGAAAGATGGCAAGTTCCACATCCCACTCGGTATTGATGCCTGCTTCCCCAGCCACTCCACGCCGGAGGGCTTGTATGCAGGATAGGATCGCCACTTCATTTGCCACCCTCTTTCTTTCGCGTTCTGCTTTTCCTTACTTTTTTGGGGCGGGCAATTTGCGGCTTCTTCGGTATTTTCCCGCTTCAAGTTGCTGTATGGTTCTGTCGAAATCAGACAGAGCGGTATCGTTTTGCGCTATGCGGCGGGCATGGTATTTTTCGTATTCCTGTTCAGTCAGTTTTTTGGCCATCTCGTGGGAAATATGCCCAGCGTGGGTCAGTATGTCGCGGTCGTTAAGGTTAAGGAAGGCATCGAGTTTTTTGATCCAGTCGGCCATGTGCATGGGAATGTGGCGCATGGCCTGGCCCTCGGCAAAGATCAGGTACTGTTCAACCAAGTTGTTCAAGGCCAGGAGTTCTTCTTCATTCAGATAGTTTTTGGCAATGGTTACATCCTGTTTGCGCACCCTGGTTCCCCGCCAGTTGCTCAACCCCATGTTGGGTTTGTCGGCATCGGCCCGCTGGTGGATGATCTCGGCGGCGGTCTGCCCGGTGATGGCCCAGTGCATTTTATTCTGCACAGTTTTGAAGAAATCAATGCTGACCTGCAGAGTGGGGTCGTAGTCGATGCTGGTGGCGTATATATCGGTGATCTTCTGGTAGAACCGCCGCTCTGAGGTGCGGATGTCCTGGATGCGGTGCAGCAGCTCTTCGAAATAGTCAAAAGGCTGATCCGGGTTCTTCAACCGCTCGTCATCCAGCGTAAACCCCTTGACGATGTACTCCCGCAGCCGCCGGGTGGCCCAGATGCGGAACCGGGTAGCGACAAGGCTTTTAACCCGGTAGCCCACTGAAATGATCATGTCCAGATTGTAAAAATCCACCATGCGGGAGACCTGGCGTTTCCCCTCGGTTTGAACTATCCGGAATTTCCGGACAGTTGCCTCCGGAACCAATTCTCCTTCATTATAAATATTTGCTATATGCTCACTTATGGTTCTGATATCCTTCCGGAACAGTTCGGACAGCAGGCGTTGCGTAAGCCAGACGGTTTCATCTTCCAGCCGGACATCAATCTTGATCTGGCCGTCCTGGGTTTCGTAAATCAGGAATTGTCCCTTTTGCGGCAGATTCTCGGTCAATGCTATCCCTCACTTCTTCGATTATCCTTCGTGCTGACATCTCAGCCGCCGATTCGAATTTCTGTATTCAGCCGGTTGTTCCGGAGAACCGTGCCGAACACCCAGAATAAGCTGCTGCGACACCGCAGCCTATTGCCTGAAAAGTCAGCTTTATTCCGATTATGGTTTTGTTGCCTTTCTTCCTTCTCTGTAGTCTTGAGATGATAATAGCAGTTAATCCGAATCACAAGGGTTTATTGATGATCCGTATGCAATATTCTTCTTGAATGGTTTGGCGCTCCGGTATCGAAATCATACTTTGTTCGTCGGAAGATAAGCCGGGAAATAGGCAATCTTTGTCAGGAGTGAATAGCCTGAATGCGAAAACGTTGCCAGTCGTTCTGCAACCAGGCAGCAGAGTTCTGCCTGTCAGGTCAGCTTGTTTATCACCGTTTCCACGATCTGTTCCGGTTGAAGCCCCTGAAGGGTGTAGAGATCCTGCGCGTTCCCGCTCGCGCCGTAGTGGGTCACACCAATTCTGGTAAGTGGTGGAGTAGCACCTATTTCAGACATGGCAAGGGCTATGCCAGCACCCAGACCTGTTTCAGTGTCGTGGTCTTCCACGGTGAAGATGTGTTTGAATTTCATGAGGCTGTCTATTAAATCTTTCGGCAACTCTGTGGGGCAGCTTACACCCAGTACCGCTGCTGATACTCCGCCTGCTTCCAGCAGCTCTGAAGCCTGTACAGCATTGGTGCAGGTGGGTCCCATGGCAAGAATGGCCACATCAGTACCCCTGCGGAAAAGATCTGCTGCGCCGTAGATGAACTGGTAGTTACTGTCGAAGAATGGGGTACCGTCTTGTTTTGTTATTACATGCAGTTTTGATCTGCCCATGGCAATGAAGTAGTTACCGGGATTTGACGCGGCGTAACGAACTGCCCTGTCTGTTTGATTGGGGTCTGCCGGTACTATGGTGCGGTAGTTGGGCAGGGCACGCATAAGCCCCACATATTTTATGCAGTGGTGGGTTTTGCCGTCCGGGCCCACATCCAGTCCGCAATGGGTTGCCACTACCTTCAGGTTG
>Ga0256845_1001411_pt1 | contig 19379 bp, 20 predicted proteins | sample RiftiametaG_FD_189101 | JGI IMG/M metagenome (GOLD analysis project Ga0256845, IMG submission 189101) | Tube worm associated microbial communities from hydrothermal vent at the East Pacific Rise, Pacific Ocean - Riftia | ecosystem: Host-associated > Annelida > Integument > Unclassified ...
CTTAAGACTGGCTATCGTCGCAATACCAACACCAACAGGGTAGTAAGTTCCTCCTGTACTTGCGGTAGCTATAATATATTTTTGTTCTTTTTTCCCGGCATTTGCACCTGTAATAAGAGCAGCTGATAGAGCTGAGGTAACTAAAACCTTTTTTAGTAAACTTGTTGTATTCATATTGACTCCTTTAAATTTATATAAAATCATTATAGAGTAAAGTTTCAAAAAAGTTTCGATTTAGTTTTAAAAAAGATAGTGTTATTTCATTTATGTTACTTTTCTACTCTATTATATATCCTTGCCCTTTTCTGGAAGTTATAAAATCTTTAGTTTTGATCTTGTCTTTTAGTCTTTTTATGACTGTTCTAAATGTGGCATCAAGTGTCTCTTTGTCTTCCCAAATAACTTTTTTAAAAGTAGATATTTTAGTTATTTGTCCTCTATTTTGCATTAAAATATTTAAGGCTAAAGTCTCTTTTTTTGATAGTTTTACTAAGCTATTGTTTTCATAAAGTAGTTTTGATTGTGTATGGTATGTGTATATCTCATTTATTTTTATAATGCCATTTGCATTTTTTTTATCTTCTAGCACTTCGTCTTTTGCTTTTGTTAGTAGTTCCATAACATTGTCTACATTTAGGGGTTTAATAAAGTATCCTAAGACTTTTAAATCTATGGATTTTAGTAGCATCTCTTCATCTTTGTATGCAGAAACTATGATAAATTTTTGGTTTTTATTGAGTTTATAAATGTTTTCTAGCATCTCTATGCCATCCATATGTGGCATCTTTATGTCTGTTAAGACTAAGTCAAATTTTTTTTCCTCATTGATGGCCTTTTTGTACATATTGAGTCCTTCTAGTCCATCTTCTGCTATGACAACTTCATCAAAAATTGTATTTAAGTAAAAACCTAGTATCTCACTAGCTACTGACTCATCTTCTGCTAAAAGTACTCTTGTGGAAAATTGTATCATTATTGTCCCTAATTTAGTTATAAGTTATTATAATCAAATTAGAGTAAAAAAGCCCTAAAAGTAGTAATAAAATGACATATTTATATCAAAATGTAACTTTAAAAAAAATATTGTTTTTATCTTGTAATTGTTGTAAAATGATGGTTTTGAAAATGGGAGAAAAATATGAGTATAAAAATAAAAGGTGATGAAATTACCTTTAACGAAGATATGTTTATTGTTTCAAAAACAGATACAAAAGGTAATATTACTTACGGTAATGAGACATTTATCAAGATTTCAGGATATAGTGAAGATGAACTTATAGGTGCTCCACACAATATACTACGCCATAAAGATATGCCAAGAGTTGTGTTTAAACTCCTTTGGGATAAGATTCAAGCAGGAGAAGAGATATTTGCTTATGTTAAAAACAGAGCAAAATCTGGTAAATACTACTGGGTACATACATATGTAACTCCTACTTTTAACATAGAAGACAATAAAATTATTGGTTATCACTCCGTTAGACGTTCACCAAATCCTAAGGCTATAAAACTGATAGCACCTGTATATGTAAAAATGCTTCAAGCTGAAAGAAGTGGGGGCATGGAAGCTTCTGCAAAAGTTTTAGAAGATACATTACAATCTTTAGGAGTAACTTATGAACAGTTCATTCTCTCGTATGAATAAAATCTCATCTTTAGCGAAACTTCAGTACGCAAATATAATTTCACTTAGTGTTTTTGCTTTAGCATTTACGCTAGAAGTATACAGCAATGGTTTTCACTGGATACAAGGTTTAAACTTTGTAAACTTTGGGCTTGGTTGGTTTATGTTTTTAAACATACGTAAAGTTCAAGCAACTATACACTCATTGGCAGATATTATTAAAGATAGTGAAAACGGTAAACTTAATGGTCGTATTGTAGGTGTTAAAGATGGTGGAGAGTTAAAAATACTCTGTTCAAATATGAACTCTCTTTTGGATAATTTTGAACTTGTTACAAAAGAGATGAAAACAACAATCATTGCTGCATCAAATGAAAACTTTGATAGAAAAATACTGACAAAAGGTATGCATGGAGAGTTTAAAGCTCAAGTAGATATTGCAAATAGTGCAGTGGAAGCCATGAAAATAACACATGAGTTTATAGCAAGAAACACTCTTAATTCACGCCTTGCAGAGATAAGTGGTTCGAGTGATGACTTTTCTATTGTTCAAAATGACCTTTCTACAATAGTAGATAAATTAAAAGTTATTGCAGTAGAGAGTGAAGAGTCTACTAAAGAAGCACAAAATAGTTACGGAAATTTAAAAGAGACTACAGATAAAATGAGCTCACTTATAGAGATAGTAAATCAAAATGAAGTGCGTATGAGTGTTCTAAGTGGAAGAAGTGATGAGATAACAAATGTTGTTGCACTCATCAATGATATAGCAGATAAAACGAATCTTTTAGCACTCAATGCAGCAATCGAAGCAGCACGTGCAGGAGAGCATGGGCGAGGGTTTGCTGTAGTTGCTGAAGAGGTTAGAAAGCTAGCAGAAACTACACAAAAAGCGACAGCGGAGATAAGTTCATCTATAAAGATGCTTCAAGATGAAACATCGGAGATATCTACAAATGCACAAACTATGAAAGAAGATGCCGATGCTTCAAGTCAAACTATGGGTGTTTTGAGTTCTACTTTTGATACTCTTGTAAGTCAATCAGCTAAATCTTCTAAAAATGTAAATGAGATTCAATCAACAGTTTTTATAACACTAGCAAAGATTGATCATGCCATTTTTAAAGCAAATGCTTATAATGCAGTATATGCAAATGAGATTGATAAAGATTTTCCTACTCATAAACTGTGCAGAATAGGCAAGTGGTATGAGGCAGAAGGTAAAGAAGCATTTGGTACAACTAAAGGCTATACTGAATTTAATTTACCACACCAAAAGCTTCATGATAGCGTTATATCTTCTATAGGATTTCTAAAGAGTACTGAAACCAACCTTCTTGCAGAAAAAGATGAGTTAATTGCTAATTTTGTTAAGATGGAAGATGAAAGTAAAGCAGTATTTACATCTTTAAGTAGTATGCTTGAAGAGAGTTTAGCTCGGAAGTAAAAAAATCTACTATAAAAGAATGGTAAAAGTGATACCATTTTTTTCATTTGTAGCATAAATTTCCCCGCCCATACTATCTTCTATAATGGCTTTGGTCATATATAGTCCTATTCCTGTACCTTTTTTATCACTTTTTGTTGTAAAGTATGGCTCAAATATCTTCTCCAATATTTTTTTATCAATTCCCTTACCACTGTTATGTACAGTTATTTTTTTATCACTAATTTCTATATCTATAACTCCATCTTCTTCCCCTATAGCATCTTTAGCATTGGAGAGTATATTTAGTATGGCTTGTTGAAATTCGTTTTTATATCCATCTATATACAGGTGAGTGCCATTTAGATTTATTTTTATGTTATGCCCTGCATGCAAGATAGAAATAGCTGACTTGATAGCCTCTTTTATATCAAATGGTTGAGTGTTTTTAGAGGGTTTATGGAAATCTCTAAAGTCATCTATTGTTTGTGACATATACTCTATCTGCTCTTTAGCTTTGGATATAAAACTATCAAAAGTATTTTCTTTTATATTGTCTTTGATAAAGTGAATGATAAGTGAGATATTGTTTAAAGGTTGTCTCCATTGGTGGGCAATAGAGCCTATCATTTCACCCATAGCCACTAGTCTGTTTTGCTGTATAAGAAGTTTCTGTTTCTCTTCATTTTTTGCTACCTCTTCTTCAACTAGAGTTTCAAGTTGGTTATTATATATAGAGAATCTTTTTTTGATAAAACTTGAAAAAAGAGTTGTAAATGTGAGAAGCAATAGTGCGAGGAGAAAGATAATAAAAAAGCTAAATCTTGTTTTTATCGTGTACTCACTTTTTATACGGCTTATGTTTTTTTCAATAGCTCTGGGATTGGCGGTTATGCCTATATAGAGTTGGTATTTGATGAGGTTGCGATAAAGAATATGTTCCCTAAACGGGGTAGCTATCTCCCAGTTTTCTTTATTATATATATTGAAGGAGTTTCTTTTAGCATAATCATATATCCAAAAGTAGTAGCCTTTTGTTGTATCACTTGGAGTGTTGTTAATAGAGCGAACATACTCATCTAGTGTTAAGTTTCTTATGCTGTCTACTAAAGAGAAAGCACCAATGTAGAGCTCTCCATCTTCTGTTTTATCAAAATAGCTCAACTGTATGGTTTTGTCGTGATCATCTCTCCAAGAAAAGGATGAATCTATACCTTGAGAAGAGATATAAAGTAGTGTTAGGTCAAGATATTTTTTATCTTTTTTTTGATTAAAAATGAGTCTTTGTATGTTTTTAGCTATCTTTTCACCATGGTAGATTTTTAAATCTTTATCAAATATTACAAATAATATATTGTCTTTTTCTTCTATATCTTTTAGATGAGCAGTTAACCCTTTATATCTTGTAGTAGCATATACACCCTTTAAAAGGTGCACACTTTTTTGTAGCTCTTGTTGAGCTTTACTTAGGCTGATTTTGATTTTTTGATGAGTATCTTCTATGTAGTCATCTAGTTGTTTTTGATAAAAAAACTTCTGCTCTTGAGTTATGAGTGCTATTTTGTTGTTTTGTTGTCGTTCTATAACAATGTAAGTGATAAAAATAGAGAGAGCCGTTAAAAGTAGAAGAAATACAGGAGGAGTGTAGGTTAAAATTTTCTCTATATCACTTAGTTTGTATAGTTTTTTACTCACAAATATCCAATTTTTTCTATATATTATCATAATATAAGATAATTTGAAAAAGCAGTTACTTTTGGTATAATTTCTTATGAAAAATTTAAAACTTGATAAAATAATAAAGAAGCTTACAAAAGATCAGAAGAGTTTACTCTATGCGTTGTGAAAAAATGAGTTCATTCATAGTAATGGACATAGTAAGAGAAGCAAAAAAATATGATGATGCCGTGCATTTTGAGATAGGACAGCCAGATCTTCCTCCTTCACCTTTGGTAAAAAAAGCCCTACATGTAGCGGTTGATGAAGATAGGTTTTCATATACAGAAAGTCATGGACTTTTGGAACTTAGAGAGCTGATAGCTGAGGATTATGAGAGTAGATATGGTGTACATGTAGATACAAATCAGATTTTTTTAACGCCAGGGACGAGCGGAGCATTTCTAATAGCGTATGGTTTGAGCTTGAAAGCATCTTCAAAGCTTGGTCTTAGTGACCCTTCTTATCCTTGTTATAAAAACTTTGCACATCTCTTAGACATAGAGCCAGTTTTTATGCCCATTGGTAAAGAAGATGATTATGAGTTACATGTAGAGGATTTGAAACAGCATAAACTTGATGCCTTGCAGATAAGTTCACCGGCAAATCCAACAGGCAACATCTACAGCAGTGAAAATTTTAAAAATTTAATAGAATATTGTGACGAAGAAAATATAGCCTTTATATCTGATGAACTTTATCATGGTTTGACTTATGAGAGTGAAGCAAATAGTGCTTTAGAGTATAGCCTAAAAGTCTTTGTTATAAATGGTTTTTCAAAATTTTACTGTATGCCTGGAAGTCGTTTAGGTTGGATAATAGTTCCAAAAAACAAGCTAAGAGAAGCAGAGATGATAGCCCAAAATCTCTTCATTTCCGCTCCTACACTTTCACAATACGGAGCACTAAAAGCTTTTGATAAAGAGTATCTCTCAGAGGTAAAAGAGGAGTTCAAAAAAAGACGAGATTATCTTTTTGCTGAACTGAGTGAGATTTTTGAAATAGATGCAAAACCGCAAGGAGCTTTTTACATTTGGGCAAATGTTTCAAAGTATACAGATGATAGTTTTGAGTTTGCTAGGGAGCTTTTACGAGAGTTACATGTAGCAACTACTCCGGGGGTAGATTTTGGTACAAATAAAACAGAGCAGTATCTTAGATTTGCCTACACTAGAGAGATTGAGCACATGAAAGAGGGCATTGCTAGACTTAAAAAGTATCTAAAAACATAGCAACCATAACGGGAATAGTAAAGATAGAAACAAAAGCACTTACTACAACAGCAAGTGAAGCTTTTTCAGGATGAACATTTAGTAAAGATGCTACTGCAACCGTATTGCCCGCCATTGGAACTATGGCAAAGATAAACATAACTCTATATAGGTCTGATGTAAAAAAATGAAAAAATGTAGAATCAATCCAGATGATGCAAAGCACAGTCAATGGATAGATGATAAATTTTATACCAAAGGCAAAACCCATAAAAAGCTTGTCTATGCCAACATGAGCTAAACCTTTGAGTCCCATACCTATCATCATCATCCCAAGAATCGCATAAGCACCTTTGAAGTACTCCAGATAGTTGAGTAGATCGTCACTAAATTCTACTTTTAGAACGTTACATGTAAGACCAAGAATGAGGGCATATATAGAGGGTAGTTTGACGATTTTAATAAGGCTTTGTTTTATAGAGTAGTGACCTTTTGCTACAACAAAAAAACCAACGGTACTCTCATAAAGTAAAGAGGCAAGAACAGTAAAAATGTATATATTTGCTAAATCTTCACTTAGAAGTATGATGGCAAGTGGGATTCCAAAGTAGCCAGTATTACCCGTTCCTGCTGAAAAAGCTAAGATATTTTTAGTATTGTCATGAAATATATTCTTACTAACACGAAGAGATATGAGTGCTAAAGAGCTACTCAATATGAACAGCAGTATAGGCAAAGTAGCGACTGCGAGGTTAAGTTGAACTTTGTATGACGCCATAAAAATAACAACAGGACCGATGATATAGATGAGTAAAGATGCCATATTTTCTCTTTTAGAGTTAAAAAAACGAACTATAATGTAGCCCAAGAGAATAGTTACATAAAGTGGCAAGATTTTTAGCCCTAGTGTTGTTGTTAGCTCAAACATATAGTAATCTCCCTATTATATTGTTTGTATTATAGGGTATTTTGTGAAGAATATTCCCTAAATTGGAGTTAATTTAAAGAAAATTAAAAAAAAAGTGTTAATTTGGAAGAGTTTTATGCTATAATTATTGCTTAGAAATTCCTTTGTGTCGTTAAAGCATTTTTTGTTGCAATTATCATTGGTTTTGAAAATTTAAGGAGAAAGTAAATGAATATTTACGTAGGTAATGTTTCTTACCAAACAGATGATAGCAGACTAATTGAGCTATTTTCAGAATTCGGCGAAGTTGCTAGTGCAAGAGTTATAAATGACAGAGAGACTGGAAGATCAAAAGGTTTTGGTTTTGTAGAGATGAACGACGATACAGCAGCAACAGCAGCAATCGAAGCACTAAATGAGAAAGAGATAGACGGAAGAACTCTAAGAGTTAATGAAGCTAGACCTAGAGAAGAGCGTCCTAGACGTGATTCAAGATACTAATAATTAATTATAAGTAACAAATAACATATAAGGGGAAGGGAGTTTAACTCTCTTCCCCTTTTTTTATGCCTAACGGGTTATTGCAAAACCTAAACCAATCTTTTCAACTTTTTCATTATAATCGACCATGCTTTCACCATAACCATTGAAGTATTGCAAGTATCCATAAACGTCTTTCAATCCAAATATTGGAAATGACCAGTCAAGTTGAACAGATTTCTTTCTTACTAAAGATGAAAATAGGTGCTGCTTGTACGGGTAAGAGATATTGATTTCTCCATATCCAAGGTAGTGAAGAATATCAGGATTATCATCACCATTTACATCTGTTTCGTCTGATTTTTCATGTTCTTTAAATCTATACCATACTTTTGGCTCAAAAAAGATGCCACTGTACTGAAATATACCACTTAGGTAAGCTCTGTTCCAAGATTTAGATGTAAAAAGTTTTCCATTTGATTGATGAACAAGACCTACTCGGTATGATTTTAGTATGCTTTTTTCGTTTGTATATGGTATATCTAAAAATATTTCAGGCTCATAATTCGTCTCTCTAAATGGGGCTGATGGACCTGAGGTTTGCCACCATGAGACTTGAGTATATGCAACATAAAGACTATCATCAAGCCCAAATATGTTTTCAAAGAGTCTTTTTTTGAAACTAAATTGGAATTTTGTTTCAAAGTTCTCTCTAAAAGTATGCCCATTATGTACTGCATGATTTTTACTATCATAAGTAACAGGAAGTAGATAGTTCATTCTATGTGGTTCTATATCGAATGCTGAGTAGATTATCTGTTTGACAGTTGCATCAGTCTCTTTATTTCCATAACTTTCAATAATATTGTTTCCAAAAGTAGTTATACTATCATCTTTTATGTAACTCTCTTTTTGGTTAGACAAAATAAGAGTAGCTTTTTTATACTGCTCCATCGCTTTTTGTATATCACCATTTTTTTCATACATTTTTGCCATTTCTATGGTATCTGTAGCATCACTAGCAAATATAATTGTGCTAAATAATGTTACAATAATGATTAAAATTTTTTTATTCAATAGGTATCCTTCTTTGGGATATTTTATCTAATTAGGAACATTTATGCAACGAGGAAATATTTTTGGTATTTTTGCTATTTTACTCTGGTCAACACTTGGGAGTTTAGGCGTACTAGCTTCTAAAATACCCCCTTTTCAACTTACTTCTATGGCTTTTTTTGTAGCATTTATTATTGGTTTGTTGCTCTGGAAAAAAGAGGGAAAAGGTGTGCGTATTCACTTTAAATACTCACCAAAAGTATGGATTGTTGGAGTATGTGGACTTTTTGGTTATCACTATTTTTACTTTTTAGCTATTCAAAATGCACCTGCAATTGAAGCAAACCTCATAAACTACCTTTGGCCACTTTTTATAGTTCTTTTTAGTTCGTTTTTACCAAACGAAAAATTGAGATGGTTTCATATAGTTGGAGTTTTATTTGGACTTATAGGAGTTGTTTTTTTAGTTTCACAAGGCGGAAGTTTTAACTTTAAAGCTGAGTATACCAATGGATATATTTATGCTTTTATAGCAGCATTGACGTGGGGAGCTTATTCTGTAATTTCACGTTTTTTTGCACATGTTCCTACTAGTGCTGTTGGGGCATTTTGTGCGGTTACAGCTGTTTTATCTCTTATTTGTCATCTTATCTTTGAAACTACTATTTTTCCCTCTGTCCAAGAGTTAGGCATAATTATACTTATAGGTTTAGGACCAGTTGGTGGCGCTTTTTTTGTATGGGATTATGGTGTGAAAAATGGAGATATTCAACTTTTAGGTTCAATGTCCTACTTTACGCCACTATTATCAACTTTTCTTCTTATAGCACTTGGGCTTTCAGCTCCAAGTAGTACGATATGGATAGCATGTTCACTTATAGTTGTTGGTTCAATCATATCGTCATTACCTCTTTTTAAAAAGCTTTATTGTAAAATCATTAAAAAATAATGGGAGACTAATTTATGAAAATATTAAAATTACTACTATCTGGATTGTTACTGGTAGGATTGTTTGCAGGATGTACTGCAAAAGGGACATCTTCAAATCCAGCTGTAAATTTAGACACAAAGAGTGGAAAAGGTGTCATCATGGTCTATAGACCATTAAATCCAATCTGGAGACACAAAAGATTTAACATTTATATTAATGGCAAATACGAAGATACTTTAATGGATAAAAGCCACCATGTTTACAATGTAAAAGCAGGTGAGTACACGGTAGAAATGAGAGAAGACGTAGATTTAAAACCAGAGATTTTTATGCTCAAAGTGAATGTCTCGGAGAACAAGACAAGATACTTGAAATTTGGAACCCAATCAATAGGAGGGCATTTAAAATTTAGACGTGTCATGAAAGCTGTAGCAGTAGATGATTATGATTGGGGTAACGGAGGCTATTGACCTAAAAAGTTCATTATTAATGAACTTTTTTAGTATTCGTAATCTACAATTTTTGTAATTGTATTTTTAGATTTTAGATATTTTATGATTTCTACATGTAGAGGATTTACTGCATAAGATTGCAAATCTTCTTTTGTTTTAAAGTCACTTATGAGAGAGAGATCATATGCTCTCTCTTCTTCTGTAAAGTTTATACCAACTTCTATGTGTCTAAGCTCAGATATTTTACCTTTCATAGACATAATCTTATCTTGAACAATCTTTTTATGTTTATTAGAATTATCTTTTAGCTTAAAAAAGACAATATGTTTAATCATTTGCTTTTGCCAATAAATCAAATAGTTGCGCAGAAGCCGTTTCAGATTGTTTTAATAAATCTACAATATCACGTTTATTTGCTAAGTAAGTTTTATTATCTACAAAACTTATTACCTCTTGTATTGTATCGTGTACAACTTGATGAGGTGCGAAGATAGAGCTAAATGTACTTTGATTTAGAGTTTTTTTACCTTCACTGTTTAGCCATTTTGCAAATTTACAACTCAAGTGATCTGATACTTGTACACTTTCTCCTATTAGAACTGATCTATAGCCTTGTGCTTTAAATGCAACATGGTTGAGTTTTGACATATTTGTGAAAACTTGATTATATATAACGTTATTTTCAGCACCAATTGTAAGTGAATTTTGGGTCAATGAAGCTAGCTCATTTTTAAAGTTATCTATTTTATCTTTAGAATCAGATGCTTTTACTTGTGTCAGGTCAGCTCTTTCAACGATACTAGAAGAGTTTTGTCTTAGTATGGCTATGCTTGATTCTACTTCTAAAGTTGCTTTTTGTGTTCTCTCTGCTAAGGTTCTTACTTCATCAGCTACCACGGCAAATCCACGTCCATGTTCTCCTGCACGCGCAGCTTCGATCGCAGCATTTAGTGCAAGAAGGTTAGTTTGATCTGAAATATCTTTTATAAGTGATATAACATTGTTTATATCTTCTATACTCTCATGCAGTCTTTTACTATCACCTTCAGTTTCATTAATCATGGCAGAAACATCATCCATAGAAACGCTTATGTCGTCTATATCGCTACTTACTTTATTGGCTATTTTTGCTGAGTCAGCTGTTCTTTCATTTAAGCTGCTTAGTTTTGAAGTTATCATATCCATATTGTGACTGATGTCTTTTATGTTTGATTCTTCAGCATTCATAAAGAGATTAGATATTTTATTTATAAAATCATCTTTTTCTTTAGAGGCTTGTATGCTACTGGCTTGTTCATCTGCTAATTCTAATTTTTCCTTGCCATCTTTTAGCATCTCTTCAACAGTATCGAGTAAGAAATTCAATGCAGTTGATACTTCTCCAATCTCATCTATTTTTTTAGGAGTTGTTCTGATTGTAAAATCTTTTTCTTTAACAATAGCATGTGCTTTTGCTTTTAAACTATTTAATCTTGATAAGATTGAGCGACTTACATTGAAGTAGTAAAAAATCAATATAGCAATTACAAATAGTATAAAAATTGCAATTATATTTTTAATAGTTGCTAATTCTGCCTCGACATTATTTGTCTCTATTTTTGAAAGTTTCTGAAAGTTTTTTTGTAATTCTTGAAGTGCTTTAAGTGCAGGACCATCATTGATTTTTATTGTTCCGTCAATTTCTAGTACACTTTTGCCTTCTTGTTTTAACTTTTCTGCAAGTTTTATATTTTTAGAATAAAGTCCTAACGTTTTCTCAATAATTTCTAATGATTTTACCTCTTCAGGAGTAACAGAATTTAGTTTTCTGTAAGATACAATCGTTTCTTGAAGTTGTTTAAACTTTTTTTCAAACTTACCTATGTATTTATCTTTTCCTCTTAGTATATAGTTTTTGAAGAGGTGAATTCCTCCCCCATATCCAAAAGAGTCTTTTATATTTGAGATATATATAAGCCTAGAACTTACATCATTGGTATATTTATGCCAACTATCCTTGACTTCTTGGGTTTTAGAAAATGTGTATACCCCAAGTGATAAAAAAACAATAATTGATAGTATTGTTAAAATTAAAAAGTTGCCTCTAATCGATGATCTGCCCATACTTCATTCCTCCATAAATCTGCTTATTTAATTATATCATAAATAGTTGAATAACTAGCCGCCAATAATTGCATTTATTCCATAGAACTCAAATTGTTCAATAATTCTTTTTTGAATCTCACTCTCTGGCTCTTTCATTTTTATAAACTTCTCTAATCTTCCAAGTTTTTCATACTTTTTTTGAGCTATGTTGTGATAGGGAAGAATGTTCACCATGATAGGAGGTTTTTCAAGAGTGTTTATAAATTCTGCTGTTTGCTTGATGTTTTCTAAGTCATCATTGACGCCACGTATGAGAGGAATTCTTATGTTTATATTTGCATCTGTTGTTGCCAAAAGTTGTAGGTTTTTTAGAATTTGAGTGTTACTCACTCCTGTATGGGCTTTGTGTTTTTCTTCGTTCATTACTTTTATATCATATAAAAAATGCTCACACTTTGAAGCGACTTCCAAAATTTTCTTTTCAGTCGTATAGCCAGTTGTATCAATACAACGGTGAATTTCCTCTTTTCCGCACTCTTCAAGTAAGTTCATGAGTAGTTCATGATGACTTAGTGGCTCACCTCCTGAAAAGGTAACACCACCATTAGATTGGTCCATCATAAGAGTCTCTTTTTTGATAATCTCCATAATTTCATCTACTTGGTACTGCTTTCCTGACATCTTAGTTGCCCCTGTTGGGCAAACTTCTGCGCACTTTCCACACAAAAGACAAGCTTTATAGTCCGTAACAATGCCCTTACTTGTAAGTTCACAAGCATTTTGCTCACAAGCATCAACACAAGCACTACACTCTATACACTTTGAATTTGTAAAGAGTTTTTCTACCGTTTTTTCAATGCTTTCAGGGTTGTGACACCAAGCACATGAGAGTGGACAGCCTTTGAGAAAAATAGTGATCCTGATTCCAGGGCCATCGTTTATAGCGTAGCGTTTGACATCAAATATTAAGCTCATTAGAAAGCGTCATTTTCAGTTCTGTCGATAACTTCTTGCTGTAAGTCATCGTTCATGTCGTTAAAGTAGTCACTATACCCAGCCATACGAACTAGCAAATCTTTGTACTCTTCTGGTGTTTTTTGAGCAGCTTTCAATGTCGCAGTGTCAACTATGTTAAATTGTATATGATGTCCTCCAAGTGTGAAGTAGCTTCTTATGAGTTGTCCTAGTTTTTTTATGTCTTCATCTCTTTTTAACAAGCTTGGTAAAAATCTCTGGTTTAGTAGAGTTCCACCACTTCTTGTATGGTCTAGTTTTGTAAGTGAGCGTATAACCGCACTTGGTCCTTTTGTATCACAACCATGAGATGGGCTAGTTCCATCACTGATAGATTTTTGAGCAAGTCTTCCGTTTGGTGTTGCTCCCATCACTTTTCCAAAGTAGATATGGCATGTTGTTGAGAGCATATTTAGGTGGAAACTTTCACCTTTTGTGTTTGGTTTACCATCAATGCTTTTAACTAAATCATCATAAACTTTTAGTGCGATATCATCTGCATAGTCATCATCATTTCCAAAAAATGGAGTTTTATTTATGATGGTTTGACGCATTTTTTCTTCACCTTCAAAGTTGTTTGCAACTGCTGTTAAGATTTTGTCCATACTAAAAGTTTTGTCTTCATAAACATGTTTTTTTAGAGTACTTAGACTATCAGTTACAGTTCCAAGACCAGTACACTGAATATAGTTTGTGTTGTATCTAGGACCTCCATCATAGTAATCTTTTCCACTTTTGATACAATCGTCAATAACTACTGAAAGAAATGGTGCAGGTGCATACTTAGCAAACATACGGTCAATGTAGTTACTTACTCTAATTTTCTGGTCTACAACAAAATGTAACTGCTTTAAAAATGCATCATAAAGCTCTTGATAGTTCTTAAAATCTCTTGGGTCACCTGTCTTTATACCGGCAAGTTTTCCAGTAACTGGATTTATACCATCATTGAGCATAACTTCTATTATTTTTGGAACATTCAAGTATCCAGTAAGTAAAAATGCCTCTTTACCAAATGCTCCAACTTCGATACAACCACTGCAACCACCTTCTCGTGCATCAGTTATAGATTTACCCATACCGACCATCTCCATTATGTATGTATCTGGATTGAACACAGAAGGGTAACCATGACCTTGACGGATAACTTTACAAGCAGCATTTAGAAACTTGTTTGGTGTTTTTGGTGCAATGTGAACTGAAGTTCCTGGTTGAAGCAAGTGTAACTCTTCTACAACGTTTAACATGATGTATGAAACTTCACTAACTCCATCACTTCCATCACTTTTTACTCCACCAATGTTGATGTTAGTAAAGTCGTTGTAAGTGCCACTCTCTTTTGCTGTAATTCCTACTTTTGGTGGTGCTGTTTGGTTATTTACTTTTATCCATATACAAGAAATTAGCTCTTTTGCTTCATCTCTTGTAAGAGTTCCTTCTGCTACTTCTTTTTCATAAAAAGGTGTTAAGTGTTGGTCAAAATGCCCTGGATTCATAGCGTCCCAACCATTTAGCTCTGTGATTGTTCCTAAGTGAACAAACCAGTACATCTGTATAGCTTCATGCAAGTTACGAGGTGCATTTGCAGGTACATGGCGACACACTTCAGCAACTTTTAGAAGTTCTGCTTTTCTTTGTTCATCTTTCTCTATTTTTGCTTTGCTTTCAGCCAAATCAGCATGACGATTTGCAAATACTATAACTGCATCACAAGAGATAGCCATAGCTTTTAACTGCTCTGATTTGTCTGTTGCTTCTGCATCATTCATATAATCAAGTGAATCAAGGTGAGCTTGAATATCTTTTTTGAAATCAAGCATACCTTTTTTATAAATCTTACCATCTAAAACTGTATGACCAGGGGCACGTTGTTCCATAAACTCTGTAAAAAGTCCAGCCTCATAAGCTCTTCTCCACTCATCTGGAACATGCTTAAAGATACGCTCTCTTTGAGTTCTTCCCTCCCAATAAGGTATAACTTCTCTCTCATAAGTGTCTATGTCCTCTTGCGGGATTGTATAAGGTTGCTGATCTCTATCGTTTAGTACATGTAAGTCTTCTACACTATGGCAAGTAAGCTCAGGAAAAGTTGGGATTGCTTTTGGTTTTGGACCACGCTCGCCTACTATAAGCTCACCTTCACCCATATATAGTGTCTTTTTTTTACAATGGTCTAAAAATGTCAATGCTCTTAAAATTGGAATTGAGTATTTACCTAAGTTTTCTCTGTAAAATTCAGTTTGATGTAACGCACGCTCTATCGCTATGCTTGGAGTTGCATCAAAGCTTATTTTTCTTAGTTTTTGAATTCTTTTGTTCATGCCAGGACCTATGGCATTTTGTGCTATTTGCTCATAAAAGTTACCTTGTTTACATGCTGAGCGTTCGGGAATTATGTTTGATTCGATGTTCCCTGTTATCTCTTTAATAGTTTGCATAATAGTTCCTTTTATGATATACTGTTGATATATTAGAAGTATATCAGAAGAAAAAAGGAAAATCAAGAGATGAGTGAAAACAGCCTTTCAAATAGAGCTTATGAAATTTTAGAAGAACTTTTAGTAACACTTGTTCTTGAGCCTTCAAGGGTTTATAGTGAAAAAGAGTTAATGGAGATTTCAGAGGTTAGTAGAACTCCCCTAAGAGAAGCACTTTTGCGACTATCAAACGAATCTTTAGTTACTATTATACCAAGACGTGGAATCGAGATAAGCGATATAAATATGATAGACCAACTTGCCATGCTTGAGACTAGGCGAGTTCTTGATACACTTTTGATAACAAGAGCAACAAAATACGCAACTGCTTTTGAAAAAGAGAAACTTAGAGAGTTGAAACGCTCTATGAGTGAAGCAGTCTCAAAAGATAGAGCAGAAGGGTATCTTAGAGCAGATAAAGAGTTAGACCAAACCATAGCAAAAATAGCAAGAAACGAGTTTGCTGCACATGCAACAGAGCCTTTACATGTAAGAAGTAGAAGATTTTGGTACTACTACAAAGGTGTTGAAGACATGTACTCCTGTTCATCGTTACATGTAAAGATGATAGATGCCATAATCGAGGGTGACACTAAAGAGGCACTAAGATATTCAGATGAGATAATAGATAACTTAGTTAATGTAGTAAAAGAGTACTTGCGTAGTTTATGACACAGCAAAACCAAGCTTACAGATATGCACTTTTAGCAGTATTTTTCTGGTCAACAGTTGCAACTGCGTTTAAAATAACTCTATCTTTTATAACACCACTTGAGCTACTTTTTTACTCATCTATAAGCTCACTCTTTGTACTCGGAGTTATTTTAGTATATCAAAATAGACTAAGAGAAGCTTTTTTACACTTAAAAAGCGAGCCATTTTTAGTTCTTATTTTGGGTACGATTAATCCTTTTATTTACTACCTTGTACTTTTTAAAGCATATGATATACTTCCTGCTCAAGAGACTCAAGCCATCAATTTTACTTGGGCTTTGATGTTGGCTTATCTTTCAGTAGTGTTTTTAAAGCACAAACTTACTCGCGGAGATATAATAGCAGGTTTTATATGCTACTTTGGTGTACTTGTTATAGCTACTAAAGGGTCACCTTTTTCATTGAACTTTTCTGATTTTTATGGAGTCTCTTTAGCCCTTTTTAGTACAGTTCTTTGGTCATTTTACTGGATTTTTAGTAAGCGTTTAAGAGTAGATGCAACAGTTGGACTTTTTTGTAATTTTTTAGTAGGCGTGATTTTAATCTCTTTATATGTTATGTATGTTGGTGGAGTAAGTCTGCCAAATCTTCAAGCAACTTTAGGAGTTGTATATGTTGGTTTTTTTGAGATGGGAATCACTTTTGTTTTTTGGTTAAAAGCAGTAAATCTTACCTCAAGCATAGCAAAAATCTCAAATTTAATTTTTCTTGCACCTTTTTTATCTCTTGTTTTTATCTACTTTTTTGTAGGAGAAGAGATACTACTCTCAACTCTTATAGGTTTGGTTTTGATTATAGGTGGTTTAATTACTCAACAAAAGTTAAAATAGTTATTTAGTATTTCCAACATAAGCTCTAACATGATTTGGAATTCCACCAGGAGGAACAAGAGCTACTCTATCTCCCTCTTTTAAGATGGTATCTTTTGGAGATAGTTTGTGATTTACAAAGATAGCTTCTACTTCTTCGTCTTTTAAATCTACAGACTCTATGAGTTCTAAAATAGTTATATTCTCACTAAGTTCCATAACTTTGTTGCCACATATTACACCTTTTTTTTCTAGTGTTGCCTTTAAAAATGAAAATGCATTAAATGTAATTTTCATGATCTCTCCTTTGGTTTTCCAAGAAAGTAGCCTTGAAAGTAGTCAAAGCCAAGTTTTTTAGTCTCTTCAAAAGTTCCTTCTGAGTTTATATGAGAAGCGATAGTTTTTATGTTTAATGCTTTACATGTAGAGATGATTTCTTTACATGTAGAGATAGCATTTTGGTCTATGTGAAGAAGCCTAATGATATCGCCTTTTATTTTTACAAAATCTACGTTTAGCTCTTTAATATGTGCTACAGAAGTTATATTGTCAAGGCAGATTTGAATACCATTGGCTTTTAACTCTTTGATTTTTTCTATAGCTCTTTCATCTTCCAAAAATTCATCATTTTGTATTTCAAAGATAGTGTTACTATTTTTCAAATTATCTATATACATAGAGTATAGTTCATCATCATAGAGGTCTTCACAAGAGACATTGATAGCCTTTGTTTCTTCTATATCTATGACTTTATCTATAAGTTTTTGTATAGTTTGAGTGTAAAAACCTCTCTTTTTTGCTATTTTTAAAAATAGTTTTGGCGACTCTATGGCGTCGTTTGTTACAATTCGAATGAGAGTTTCGTCATATATATTATTTTGGTTCTCATCAATAACATTTTGGAAAAAAGGAGTTACTGTTCCCATAATAACAGATTTTTTTAGTAGAGTACATACTTTTTCGCTACTCTCTTCAAGAAGTCTATTGACAAACTCTGAGTAAGTTACAAAAGGTTGGTCTTCATTTTGTGCAACTTTTAGAGCTTTTTTTGCTTTTATAAGTAAGTTGTTCTGGTCTAAACAAAGACCCATGTGTGCATCTATATTGATATAGTTATTATTGTAAGTATAGCTTTGAGATTTTATAAAATCTGCAATAAGAAATATGAGTTTTTCCATTGTATTTAAATCAAAAGGCATATCTTTGATAAGTGCAAACTCGTCATCTTCTACTCTGAAAGCTTTCATTTCATGTGTACTTGCTAAGCTCTCTAACTCTTTTGCAAATGAGCATAGAACAAAATCACCTGCTTCATCAGAGTGTTTTAGGTTTAACGCTTGAAACTCTTTTATGTCTATTAGTATGAGTTTTGGATGTCTAAACTCTTTCAAGGTTTCACTTAGTGCTTTTTGCGAGGGAATGTTTGTGAGAGTATCTATCACTTGTTTGCCTTTTCGTAATCTTCTAGTCGATTTAGATTTGTAAAAATCTCATCACTTTCAAAGTCGACATATTTTGTTTTGACTAATTTTAACATATTTTTTATTTTATGGTTATCGTTCTGTATTTGCTTTTTTAAAACTGGTAAAATCTTAGGAGAGTATATAGCACAAAGTTGGTGTGAGCCATAAGGAGAACGAGCTATAACAACATCGAAACTATCTTTACATGTAAAGAGTTTTTCATACACTTCAAGCGTAACAAAAGGGGTATCAACACTAAGTATGCAGACTGGTGCATGGAACTCTTTTAGTATGCTGTAAAGTGCTATGAGTGGCGAAAACTGATTAAACTCTACTGTATCTTCGATAAAATCTGCATCGAAGTCAAACTTCTCTTTAGTTTTACAGCTTACATGTAAGGATTTAAAATTATCTTTGTGTTTGTCTAGTTGAAATTGAGTTAGTGTTTTAGATGAGCCAAAAGGGAGCAATGCTTTGTCGCTTCCCATACGGCTACTTCTACCACCTGCAACTATGACTAGTGGTAAAAGTATCATTATCTAGGGTCTACTATCTTTCCAGCTATGGCACTTGCGGCGGCAACGGCTGAGTTTGCAAGATAGATTTCACTACTTCTGTCACCCATGCGGCCTACAAAGTTTCTGTTTGTAGTAGATACACATCTCTCATCTTTTCCTAAGATACCCATGTATCCTCCAAGGCATGCTCCACAAGTTGGGTTTGAAAAAACTGCTCCAGCGTTGATGAAGATTTCTACTAAACCCTCTTTACCTGCTTGAAGTGAGATTTTTTGAGTAGCTGGTGTTATAATAAGTCTTGTTTTTCTTGCTACTCTTTTACCATCTAAAATTTTTGCAGCCATTCTTAAGTCTTCTATTCGTCCATTTGTGCAACTTCCAATAAACACTTGGTCAAGTTCCAAGTTGTCAGCTACTGCTTGAGATACTGGTTTACCGTTTGATGGAAGGTGCGGGTAAGCGATAACAGGCTCAAGTGAAGCCACGTCAATGTGAA
>Ga0256845_1001412_pt1 | contig 19376 bp, 24 predicted proteins | sample RiftiametaG_FD_189101 | JGI IMG/M metagenome (GOLD analysis project Ga0256845, IMG submission 189101) | Tube worm associated microbial communities from hydrothermal vent at the East Pacific Rise, Pacific Ocean - Riftia | ecosystem: Host-associated > Annelida > Integument > Unclassified ...
GCAATACGCAAAAGATAGAAGCAAGACAAGCGATGATGTTGGATTACTTGCGTCTGTAAAAGAGTTGTTCGGCGAAAATGCAAATGTAACAAAGGAGAATGCGGCGGACACCACCGCCCCATCCTTTCCCGATGAGGACTCCATCAAAGAAAAAGATACCGACTTCGAAGCCAACAATACCGATTTGCACGAGTCCCAAGACGGCGGAAAAGACGGCGGGTTTTACCAACAAAAAAGATAGTCTCTTCGACAGAGACACCCGCCCTATGCTCGAATACACCTGCTCGGAATGCGGAGAAACAAAAAAGAGCCGCATCCCTGGAACAATCACCTGCTCAGACCGTTGCCGCAAGCGGCGGTCACGCAGATTAGCGAAGGAACGCCAACTCGCAGAAGCAGACGCAGGTTACTACTACAACGACTCCACCTCCCAATGGGAAGGTGGATAACAGGAGAAAGAACATGACCCTACAAGTGACACGTGGAAGAACCACCGTAAGAAACGGAACAGACTTTACTGTGTCAGACGGTAAACGAGACGCAACAGTGAACGTATATCGTTCACTGGGAAAGTTGAAATACTATTGTAAACGATGCGAATCTGATTACTGCCGGCACGTCAGAGCAACCAAGCAAGAAGTACAAAGATACTAAATCGTCACAGACCGCTATGTGACAAAACCACTCAAAGACGGAGGGCAGACCTTGGCTCCTGCCCTCCGCAAAGGAAAAACATGCTGACACCAAATCAATTTAGGCAACTAGTAAAAAATATGCGTGCCGCCCAAAACCACTTCTTTCAATACCGGACACAACCAGCCCTGATTGACGCTAAGAGTCTCGAAGCCGATGTAGATAAAGACCTGAAAGAATGGGACGAAAGCAACGTCATTCACAATGTCACCAAAAACCTGAACTTGTTCCCCGAAGATAAAGGATACTAAGATGCAAACACTCACAGCACAAACAATCAGAGAACTAAAAGGATGCGCGCTATCAGTCCTGTGTCTTGGAATCATAGACCCACAGCCTCACAAAGCGAAGTGGTACAAGATGATGAGCGGATACGCCAACGCCGCCGTGACAGAAGCACTAGCTTATCTCACAGAAACAGGCTGGATGCTAAAATCACCGCGTGGGTGGATAATTGCCACAGACCAGCAATTGATTTTATCCACAGATTATCAAAAGTTATCCACAGGTTATCCACAGGTTGATGGCTCGAATCATGATGAGCATGATTCCATGTCCCTAGTAGTTAGTAGTTATATAGACTCTAATAATAAAGAGATAATAGATTTAACTACTACTACTAGAGAAAACTCGAATCATGAAAAACATGATTCGATAAAAAAGATATGTACAGAACTTGGGATCGAAGAACCGGCTCTATCAGAAATCGCCTCCATGGATCTAACAACAGACTACATCAAAGCCCACGTTCAAGCGGACGTAGATTTACCCCTCGCTATTTGGAGAATAAAACACAGACGCAAAGCACCAAAGAGCAAAACAAAAGCGCGGTCCCGTTACACAAACGATAAATACGCAGACTTCCTTGATTAAGTCGGCACGAAAGAGCAAGCACGGCGGGGACACCCCGCACCCCATAAAAACTAAAATAGGAGAACGACATGGAAAAGAAAAAATGTGAATACTGCGAAGGAGAAGGCTGGCTAGAATGCGATTGTTGCGGAGCCTTAGTAGAATGCCAAGAATGTGACGGGACTGGATACGAAGATAAAGAGAACGCACAGCCTACAGTCATCGCAGTCTCCTTGTCAATACTCCCAAGCGGAAAAATTATCGTGAAAGCTGGACAACCGAATCTCTAAACACTTGACGAATAACCACCGGATGCCTTGGTATGGAAAATAACAGCACATCTAAGCAACGCAGGAACGATTCGCTATTATCGGCACGTATTCGACTAAATTGCGAGCGCAGAGCCGCAGGGAGTTACCGACTGCTTGCGGAAAAGTTAGGGATAAAACACCACGTCTACATATCTAATTTCGTCAAACATGGAATCATCCCAAACAAAGACGCTCAAAAGAAAATGGGAATTTACCAACGGAGCAAAGGCGCAATCAGATACCAAGCCTCCAACGCCAGAGCGAAAGCCAAAGGCTGGAAAAACTGGAATGAGTTTCAGGAGGCAGTAAACGAAGGCGAAGCGGAGATACCGCACACCAAATTGACCACCATATACAGCCGTTCACCAGCTCAAAGCCCCCAATATATGGGGGCTTTTTGATTCTTGTTAAAAGAGATAATCTGTGCTAATATCAGAATAGGCTAGAGTCGGACGCAATGACTCTAGCCGGTTTGCTTTAAGCGACCGTCTCTAGCCTGTAGGATAATCATGACAGAACTCACACAAGATACAGACATTGCCCGACTCCAAGTAAGAATAGAACTACTGGAGCAACGCGTGATAAATGTCGAAGCAGATATAAAAGACCTCCTCCGATTCATGTCGGAAATAAACATGCTCGTAAAAATATCCATCGGTGGGGGAGCTTTGACCATCGTAAACCTAATTGTAGTCATACTGGACAAAGTGAGCTGATGTGCCAAAAACAAAACGTAAGCGTGGAGGGCAACCCGGCAACAAAAACGCTCTTCAACATGGACTTTGGGCAAACCGTATACACAAAAACGAAAAGACACGCATCCGCAATCTACCAGTAACAAACATCGAAGGCGAAATTGGATACCTAAAAACCGTAGCCGCTCGTCTTGCTTTATCTATAGAAAAAAACGGACTTAGCTACAAATCCACAGGATTACCAAGCGAAGATCTAATCAAAACGATATACGTACTCGACACCACCATGACCCGCTTACTAACTTATATTCGCACTCATGCCCTACTTGTAGGAGACATGACCGAGTTCGAGAGAGATGTTGAAGAAGGAAAACGCCTAGCGCGCTTGGATATGAATGTCTACGACTATTTCACTTACGCAGAATTCACGGACGAAACGAGTCAGGAAGATTTGTAAATCCCCCGGAGACTACACACTATACGGAACAGGAATAGCCTTCCGTCCATACCAAGATGCGCCTTTACAAGCCATCATAGAGTCGATTGTACACCATCGCGGCGACACGATAGTAATTATCTTCCCCAGACAATCGGGCAAAGACGAATTTCTACTAAACCTACAGCTCTACTTGCTGGATTTGTACTCAGTAGTTCCTGCGGCAATGGTGGTAGTCAATCCTACCTACAAGCCACAAACAGAAACCGCTCTTCTGCGCTTTGACGCCGCCCTCAACCGTCACCCGTGGACACGTGGCAAGTGGAGAAAAAAAGGGGCATACATGCGCCTACTTGGTCATGCTCGATGTGCATTTCTCTCCGGTGATGGAAAAGCCGCCGTAGTCGGTGCGACAGCTTCACTGGCTATTTTCGTGAACGAAGCACAGGACGTTATCGCAAGCAAATATTACAAAGAATTTGAGCCTATGCTTGCAAGTACAAATGCCACTCGCATATTTGCGGGAACGGTTTGGACAACGCAAACCCTGCTTGAGCAAGAAAAAAAACACGCTCTTGAAGCAGAAGAAGCAGACGGCAGAAAGCGAGTCTTTGTAATTGACGCAAACGATGTAAAAAAATCAGTGCCATGGTACGGAAAACACGTAGCAAATGTAATAAAAAAACTAGGTCGCCAAAACCCGCTAGTCAAGACACAGTACTTCAACGAACTAATTGATGCACAAGCAGGAATGTTCAACGCCCGAAGAATGGCGTTGATCGCCACGCAAGACAAAAAGCACGACACCCCGCAAGCGGGGAGCATCTACGCCTTTCTCGTGGATGTAGCCGGACAAGACGAAGCCGTAATGAACGACCCCGGCGCAGAACTTTCAAACGCAGGCAGAGATTCAGTCACGCTTTCAATTGTCGAGATAGACCTTTCAACAATTGAGATTCAAAGCGTGCCAAGCTATACCGTAGTCCATCGGCAGGCTTGGACAGGACAAAACCACCTCGCCATCTTCGGCAAGCTGAAATCCCTCGCCAATAACTGGAACATGCTTTACATGGTCATGGACGCTACCGGAGTTGGTGAGGGACTTTGGGCGATGCTAGACAAAGCCTTGCCGGGCAAAATCATTCCCGTCAAGTTCTCAAGCAAAAGCAAAAGTGAAATAGGCTGGGCGTTCCTATCCATCATCGAGACCGGACGCTTTCACGATGCCACAGACCACGCCGGAGCACGCAAGCAATACATAGCTTGCGTTTCAGAGATAAAACCGGGCCCAGCCAAATTACTTAGCTGGTCAGTACCAGAAACCGCCCGCGATGAAAACGGGCTACTTATCCACGATGATTACTTGCTCGCCGATGCGCTCGTAGCAAAGTTAGATGAACTAAGCTGGTACATCGGATCGAAAACAACCGTCATAAAAACGGAGTTTACAGAATGATTAGAAATTACCTGTACAACAAATTCATTGCCCCTGAGGTAGAAGCCGCCGTAAAGCTAGCAATTGCGGAGACGGACAAACAATTAAAGATAGGCGCGTCCAGCGCAGAGAAAACAAAAGAAGGAACAAATGAGCAGGAGTAAGTACCTTGCACCATTCACAGGAGCAAGCGGCGATACTGTATTTCGTTGGGTAGATAAACGATTTCGCACAGGAAGCCCTAACCATTGCACAAAGTTTGGACACAGAAAACCAACAGAAGTAAAAGAAGCTAAACCTGTTTACTTCATGATTTGCTTTGATGGAATCAGTAACTTGGAACAATTATTATCTAAAAAGAAAGCGTTACAAGGTCTCGAGCATTTCACCCCCGGATTTAACTGGGTATATTTTTGGGCATTTATCAGAAGTGTTTCAACTCTAGTTTTTCGCCCAACACTAGATCAATTCGCAAGAAGCCTAGCAGGATATCTAAGTCATAGTGGCTCAGGTATCCAGTGCGTAACAAGAGAACGTTCACAATCAAACACCTCATTCATTGATTGTTAAGGACAACTTATGTTTAGAAACTTTTTTCATTCAAGATTTATTCAACCGGAACTAGATAAACTCGAGCAAAAAATTCTCGGGCTATCGTCTATCGTAGAAACGGACGAAACTTTCGGGCGAAACTACGGGAAGAACTTTCGCACACGATTCGAATATGAACGAAAAGATATCATTGTAGAAGCTTTGAAACTTTGGCGAGTCAACCCCTTGGCACGCCGCATCGTTGAACTGACAACATCCTTTGTAATTGGAAAAGGAATCTCTTTTACAGCAAAAGATAGCGCAAAAAAAGAACTGCTTGCTTTTTGGGGACATCACCTAAACAAACTGGACGAGCAAATACCGCAATGGTCGAATGAACTTTCTATTACAGGCGATCTGTTTTTATTATGTACACTAGACAAAGAAAAAAATCTCTTTATTCGCCCCGTTCCATCTGAACAAATCAAAGAAATTGCCACAAAACAAAACGATGTTGCTCAGGAAATAAAATATATCTATGGAATAGATAAAAATAAAGAGTTTTACCCCGCCTATGAAAAAGGCGAACAATCCCTTTTCATGCTTCACTACGCCATAAACAAACCCGCCGCCGCTAGTTTTGGAGAAAGCGATTTCACGCCGATTATCTCATGGTTAAACACCTACTCTAAATGGCTTGAAAATAGAGCCTTACTAAATCGCTATAGAACCGCCTTTATGTACGTCTTGCGTGGAAAATTCAAAGGTGCGACCGAGAGATTGGAACGAGAAAGAGAAATAAGAAAAAATCCCCCATCTTCAGGCTCAGTGCTGGTAACGGATGAATCAGAATCTTGGGGCATCTTATCAGCCAACCTAGACAGCTTCGATGCCAACGTAGACGGACTTGCTATAAAAAAGATGATCGCCGCCGGAGCGGGATTCCCGCTTCATTTCTTGTCAGAGCCAGAATCGGGAACCAGAACGACAGCGGTCGCCGCAGGTACGCCAACTTTTAGGAAACTTAGCGCACGCCAAATCGTTATAAAGCAGATAATTACAAACGTGCTAACTATCGCCGCCTCCCTCAAGGAGAACGGGGACGCTGAAATCATTGTGCGAATGGATGACATCACCCAACGGGACAACGCCGCTACAGCCCTAGCTATAGCCCGTTCTGTTCCCTCTCTAGGTGACCTCTTCGACCGTGAGATTATAGAATCCGATGAGTTCATTCGCTTGGTCTATCGCCTTGCAGGTGAAGATTTGCCAGAAAGCATAGGCACGGGCAAGCGGAGACCACTCACGAAACAGGTTGAAACCCAGAAAATAGAAGATATCGAATCGGATGAGACCCTACCAAAGGAAGATAAAGAATGAAAAACCAAACGCCACTACCCACACTTTATAGTATCGCTCTTGCCCCTGAACTGAATTTACCCAACAGGAAAGAGACTCTCACCAAAATTGAGAGCGGAGAACTGGAAGCTATCAACTTTGATGCCGCCGTATTCTCCACCAAGCCAAACCATAACGCCTACCTATTCGAAGGCGATCTTAAAAACTTCGCCAACAGCTTCGAAGGTCAATCATTTGTCAAAGACCATCGCGAAAATTTAGACAGCCTACTAGGAAATATTCAAAAATCATGGAAGGATGGCGAAAGATTTATCCACTCTATAAAGCTAACCACCCGTGAAGCGATGACCGACTACGTGGAGGGGAAAATACGCCGTTTCTCGATTTCGTGGTTTTATGAATGGATTAAATGCTCGGTCTGTCAGAATGACTTCACACATTCAGAATGTCAGCACTATCCAGGACAAACTTACAGGGTTGGCGAAGAAGATGTTATTTGTCAATTAATCTTCGTTAACCCCACTGGACGGCATACAGCCGCCGTCAGTGTGCCAGCCGCAGAAGATACCGGCATCCTTGCCTCTCTTTCTGCCTATAAAAAAGAAATCATCGGCAATTCTTCGGTTGCCGTGATCAACGCGCCCAGCGCGTCTCAACCTACCTTACTAAAAGGAGTAAATATTATGGAAGATGAAAACAAGGGCGCGGCAACTCTATCCGAATTGACCGTAGACCCAAAGGCGAAAGCCATCGAAGAAAACTCAAGCGCCGTGCGCTCTTTGCTCGGCGAAAAAGCCCGCCTCGACAAACTCGATGAACAATATCAAGCGTCCGAAGAAATCTTGATAGCGACCTGTCAGCATTTACTAGCGTCAGGACTCAGCGCATCGCATTTGCCAGAGCTAACGCAGGTGCGGATCCGCAAGACCTTTGAAGGCAAAGCTTTCAAAGCCAGCGAATTAACCGCCGTGATTGATGAAGCAAAAACAGAAGTTGCCGCCTTGACGGCAGGCAACCTGATTCAGGGACCCGCTCGTGGCGGTGTCTCTGGAATGCTTGCCTCTAAAGACCACGTAAAAGCCGCCGTAGATGATTTGTTTCAAGCTCCTCGTGAGCCTGAAATGGAAGGCGTGAAGGTACACGCACTTTCCGGCATCAAAGAAGCCTATCTAATGCTAACAGGCGATTACAACTTCACAGGTGGTTACTTTAGCGAATTGGCGCAACTCTCCGCAACACAAGCCTATTTTCCCGCCATCACCCGCGACGCCCTGAATAAAGCCCTCGTCAAAGAATGGAAAGAGTTCGGTGCCGCAGGTTATGACTGGTGGCAGAAGATCGTCACCATTGAGCATTTTAACAACCTGCAAGATGTAAAATGGTTGCGCACGGGCACTATCGGCTCATTGCCCAAAGTTACCGAGCAAGGAGAGTACCAAGTACTCCCCATCGGAGATACCCAAGAAGAAAGCTCCTGGACGAAATACGGCGGATACATCCCCTTCACCATTGAAGCGTTGATCAATGATGACACTCGTGCATTTGCCGCCTTCCCACGTGAATTAGCCAAAGCGTCTTTACGCAATATCTCCGAGCAAATTGCTAATATCTTTACCCAAAGTTCCGGCGCAGGTCCAACGCTCAAAGACGGTGGCGCATTGTTCAACGCAACCGCCGTTACTGCAGCCGGCGGACACAAGAATCTCTTGACCACTGCCATGGGCACCGATTACACCGCATGGGATGCCATCGCTACAGCCATGTATAACCAGCCAATGCACGTAGACTCCGCCAATCTTGGCACAGGCAAAAAGCAAGCGATCGAACCCGCTTTTTGTTTGCACCCGCGAGCTTTGAAGGCGCAAGCGCAATCACTTTTCAATCCATCCTGGAATCCGCTTATTGAAGCAATTCCCGCAAAAGGCGGACCTACTTACGCCGGACAAGTCGAGCCGATTACTGTCCCGGAATTCACGGATGCCAATGATTTCGCCGCCGTTGCAGACCCTCGCCTTGTCCCGGGCGTGATGATCGGAGAAATTTTCGGCATCGAGCCACAAATTATCCTCGCCGGAGATGAACGCGACCCGGCAATGTTTATGAATGATGAAATACGCCACAAGGTACGCCACTTCCTGACAGTCGGCGTAGCAAACTACCGCGCAGTTCATAAAAGCAACGTAGTGTAAGCAGTAGAGCTAAAATTTTATTCACGGGAGTTGTAAAAGAATCCTTTACAACTCCCACCTAGTCCCTTAAGGAGATCAAACCATGGGATACGTACACAATACCGGGATGAAGCAATTTGTCCCCCCCACAATCATGTTCGGCAAAACCGCAACTTGGGTAGTTGCCGATGGCGCAGTAGCAGGAACGCTCGCCTATCACGCAGACGCAACCGATGAAAGCGCCGATTGCATCATCCCAATCCCACTACCTTCAAACAAAGGGGCTCAGGTTGGGGCATATCTCAAAGCCATAGATATCGACTTTGAAATTCTTATCGCCGCCTGTGATGCCGTCAGTGCCGTCATCAACAAAGTTACACGTGGCGCAGATGGAGCAGTCGCCGTAGTCGCCTCACAAGCCTTCTCGTATGACACCGGTCACGACACTGCCGCAGAACGCCTCACCCTAGACCAGCACCGCATGACCTTGACGCTCACTACCCCAATCTGGCTTGACGAAGATGAGTATATCTATGTAGTCTTGACTTTCGATAAAGCCGCAACCACCACCATCGATGTCCTCGCCGCAGTAGCAGACTTCACCTTGCGAGTGTAGTCATGGATAAAGCCGTCCAAAAGCAAGCTATGGCACTTTTGACCGAAAACGCCATCCAACCAATAAACGGGATATTACGCATTGTCTCTGCACGTCTCACCAAAACAGGTGCGATCGTTGTTCTTGAAGATGGGCGCAAGCTGGAATTATTCGGCAAACCAAAAGTCACTCAGGAGCCGCAGAAAATGATTTCCCCACCCGCTTACCATACCTTGACCGTTCCAAAGCTAAAGAAAATAGCAAAGGAAAAAGGCATAAAGGGATATTCAAACTTCAATAAAAGAGAATTACTCAACGCCTTAGAAGGAGCAAGCCTATGAACGAATTTGTACAAACACTCTCCTCAGCGGGACTGCCCGGCATGGTTGCCGCCCTAGTTGTCCTGCTGATTATTTTTATCGCCAAAAAAGGCGGTATCGTAGCCACTGGCAATCAAGCTCGATTTGCCAATGTAGCTCTAGGTGCGATCACCTATGGATTATCCAACGCACCCGAAGCCGAAGCCGCATTGACCGCTCTAATCGCCTCCCTGCTTTCTGCTCTATTTTACGAAGGCATCCAGTGGAGTGGCGCATATATTAGCAACATGACAGAGAAGTGAGCAATAAGTAAGCAAAGCGGAGGGCGGAAACGCCCTCCGCTTTGGCACGACATGCCGGACGCAGACACAAAACAGGATAAAAACCATGAGCGACAATCTAACCGCCCTTATCTCCAGAGTTCAAATCCAATTGCTAGACGATGGTACTTTATTTTCAACAGCGACCGTTACAGCGGCGATTCGGAGCGCATTAGGCGAATGGAACGCCGTAGCACCGGTAATACTTGCCGATTTAATCGCCGTAGTCGATACACAACTCACTTACGAACTGACAGGCGGGGATTTTACCAACGTCCTCGATATCCTAGATGTATTAAAGAATGACGATGACGGAGAATTAGATATCCCGCTCGATTATGATGATTTTTTTGAAGATAACCGCCCATGGATAAGATTACGCCAAAGCGAGAGTAGCGGCGACCTGCTAATTCGCTTCACACAGCCCCACGCTATCAATGGACTTGACGCAAAAGTAGAGTCCACTATGACAGCAGACCAAGACCAAGTTCTCGTAGACGGGGCTTGTGCACACGCCATAGAGATTAGATTGATGAAACCGATTGAATCCATCAACCTAAACCAAGCCTCCGGCATTACAACCGCCTACGAGCGCGCTTCTGTTAGATATTTCGCCGTGTTTCACGCGGGAATGGGACGTTACGCCAGTAGAAAGCCCCCTGTGAGCGAAAAAAGAGCCACAAACTGGACTTTGGACGCATGAGCAGAGATATTGACGACATCCTAAAAAACGGCTTGGAAAACCAGCAAGGGGAAGCCATCATCCGCGTCCTAACGTGGACTGACCAAGCGGACTATACAGCAAATCCAAATACGCCGGATCACACTTGGAAATCTGTAAAGTATAAAATAGGGAACACTTGGGCGGAAGCCACCTTAATTACCGCCAACGACTACACTGCATCTGATTTCACCGTCTTTATCATAGAGCGGGGATTGAGAATAGAAGGAACAGAGTACACGGTCAAATCAGGGCTTTTCTTTGTTGAAGATTACAAAGAAGATTACGGGAAAATTTTTATAAGCGGGTCATCCTACCCAAATAAAAAAATATCAATAACCGGAGACGGAACTTACGAAGAAGTCATAGACGCATTCGCCTCAGCCATCGGGAAAACGGCAAGCTTCAAAAGTGAAACCCAAAACTTTTTAGACTACCAATTTTTAGAAACGGGAAAAACACTTGTTCTAAACAAAGCGAAAGCATTTGAAAGTTTACTGCGAAGGAAGTACACCCTTCTCGTCTACGAAGAAAGCCCGGGAAGCCTTGTTTTTTACAATCAAGACAGCTACATAGTAGAAACTCGAGAATGGCAAGATGTTACTTGGGCACCAGAATTAGAGATTTTTGTTGCTATAGGTGTTTCTAGTGTCTCAACTAGCCATGATGGGAGAAATTGGACAAAACGAGACACACCAACCACCACCTACGAAGTAGATTGGCAAGGCATAACATGGTCACCAGACTTAGAAATTTTTTGTGCAGTGGGAACAGGAGATGATGCAAATACGGTTATGACCTCACCTGATGGCGAAGTTTGGACATTGCGTACAGCATCCGAACAATGCGAATGGTCAGCGATCGAATGGTCGCCAGCCCTATCTTTATTTGTCGCAGTAGCACTCACGGGGAATATTATGACATCGCCAGACGGCACAACTTGGACAAATAGAAAAGGAGAAGGGAATCCTATAACAGATGTTTCTTGGTCGCCTGAACTCGCTATTTTTTGCGCCACAGTTTTTTCCTCATCCGCGGGTTGCGTCCTAACATCTCCGAACGGAGTAACATGGACAGAACGAACTACCGCGGCAACAATAATGCAAGCAATAACATGGTCGTCAGACCTAGAAATTTTTTGTATCGTGTGCAGTGGAGGAAGTAATAGGGTTTATACATCGCCAGATGGCACAACATGGACAGCCGAAACAGCCGCGGAAAATAACTCTTGGAAAGATATAACGTGGTCACCACACCTAGAAATCTTTTGCGCCATATCGAGCGATGGAACAAACAGAGTCATGACATCCATAAACGGGACAAATTGGATCAGCCGAAGCCAAGCCGTCAATGCTTATTTCAACGCAATCGCATGGGCACCACCTAATCCAAGATTTTACGATAGCGAAGGACTATTCTGTGTAGTCTCAAGAACAAACCCTATGGTGTCCAGTGACGGAACAAACTGGAGATTAGAAACTATAGATGCCGATATCAACCTCTCCTATAAAGATGGAACGTCATCCCACATCATCCGAAAACAAAGTGAAGTACACTTTACATCAAAAGACGAAAACGGGGATACGAACACAGAAGGCGACACATCAAAGCCACAATGGAACTTAGGCTTTCTAAAAAGTACCGCAAGCGCACCTATTACACGAAAAGACCCGTACTACAAAATTTATCTCCAAAAAGCCCCTGTACGCCTAGACATCACAGATAGCGATAAAATTCACTTCGAACCCTTTTGGTCAATTGACCCCACCAAAACAATTGATGCAATGATGCAAGTAGTAGAAGTTTTTGACACAAAGAAATCACCGTCTTGGTATCAAGAAATTAGCTCAATCATACTCTTTGATAAAACCGAAGGGGGAAACCTCCCAGCGTCAGTTGTCAACGCAGGTGCGTACATTCCACTAAACTCGTCAGGATTTGATGGGAATTTAGACACATCGGTAGCCAATGTCCAAGCCCTAGCCGAAGCTGTAGACGATCTCCCCATCGGAGCAGTGGACAGCGTAAACGGAGCAACCGGAACAGTAGTTCTCGATGCGGACGATATCAGCGATGCCAGCACCACGAACAAATATACATCGAGCGCAGAGATAAGCAAACTTTCAGGCATAGAAACGGGCGCAGAAGTCAATCCGGACTACGTTTCAAAGGTAGAAGCCGAAACCGGAACATCATCAACAGAAAGAATCTGGTCGGCAATACGCGTAAAGCAAGCCATAGACGCAAGACTACTTACCCAACAGAGATTTTACGCACGACAAACCAATGGACATGCAACACTAGTCGGGGCAGGAGCGGAAGCCGTCATAAAGTGCGATACAGAAGACAAAGACGATGACGGGATTCACGACCCTACAACGGGAAAATGTACCCCGACTCTAGCAGGAACTTACAGAGTTTTAGTCAGCGGCGCACTAAAATCAATGAGCAATGATAAAGGTGTATGGCTCGGAGTAAAGAAAAACGGATCAAACTCAACAAAAAAATGGGTAGCAATAGCGTCAAGCTCAGACAACAACTACGGGGGAGCAGGTGGAGCCGTAGACGTTTACTTAGATGGAGACACCGACTACGTAGAGTTCATTATTTACAACGCAGATTCAGCCGGAAGATATACATACGACACTTATGGGAATGCAGTCTACTGGTCAGCCGAAAGAATAGATGAAGATGATATTTGCGGATTCTGATTTTTTCTAGGACAGCGGGAAGCGCACCCCGCAAGAACGAACGTGACCTAAACTTGAGTGCCATAAACAAACATCCGTTTGGAAACAAGCGGATGTTCGTTTAACCACGACCCTATCCGCGGGTCGGCACGGGGCTACGCAAGCGCTGGTTGCCTTCCTCCGCAACTCGACTATCGAAAATCATTTTCTGCTCGTAGTCAGAGTCCTGTACCCATCCACAGAAGCCAGTACCAGAACCAAACCGTGCCAGTGCAGCAAGCGGACTATCTTCCTTACAGTCTGTAGCCGCTTGTCAAACCAAACTCTCGGCGAAAGAAGCAAGCACCTACCGTTAAATGAGCGGATGAGCCAACAAGTCAGGCAAGCCGCCCCCACCCCCCGCCGCACGGGCATCCCCCCTACCCCCGTCGTCTGTGTTGCTGATGTTGCCAGCCTACGGCATGGCAACGCAACACATCCAGTGCGGTATAGTCTAAGTGCTCTTGGGGGGTGTGGGCTTTTTGTTTTCCCCTAATGCGGGAAGTACACCCCGCTTAGGGTCGGGCTTTCAGCCCTAAAACCTTGCCTGTTTTCTCTCGTTCATCCAGCGGATTGCAGCCCCCTGCTTCTTCTGCGGGAAGTCCACCCCGCTACGCCTAAAGGTATCATTGAAGAACGGACAAAAGCCACATATGGGGGTATGATTTTCCATTGAAACAAAGAATTTACCTGTAACAAGACAAAACGCCTGGCTGGAAAACACCCCTATATATGGGAACTGATATGTTCGTTCCTCTTCGTTTACACCTAACTATCTCGCAACGGAAAAGAAAATCGGTAAAAAGCTATTGAAGAACGGACATAAAAAGCCGCTACCTTACACGAGACCGAATGAGAAAAAAGCTGATAAGGCGTCATCGCGTGGCAAGTCAAGGGGACGCACCCTTCCTGCTCTTGCCAAAAGCATAGCGGGGGCATAAAAAAAACAAGCCCCAAGCCTAGCGGCGTCCCATTGGTTGCGGGACAAAGCAATTTTGTGTCGTGCGGAAAGAACAAAGTACCCACACACTCAAAATTCCTTCGCCCGTAATATCTTAGTTTTGGGGCATTGATTTTTTTTATTGCTCTCCCGCTAAAAGAACGGCAAGGCAGTCGGTTGCGCCCCTTTCCTTCCTGCCCCGCTTCAAACCCTTTCAGTCTTTTTTTTCTCTCTCATTCGGTTCGTTTCAGTTGCGTTTTTTATAGCCCTTTTCAGGCATCATCCCCTCTCAGTAAAAAGCGCAAAAAGGTAAGGTTTTTATGTTGCAGTTCTCCCTCTCCCCTTCCTCTCCCGTTTATGTCGGCGGCTCTCGGTCTCTGGCTTCCATGTCCCCCGCATGGGTAGCCGTTCAAAATTTCGTTCAAGAAGTCGTCGGCTCTACGCCGTCATTTGTGCATGTTGGTTGTAGCACAGGCGCAGACCAAGCCGCAATACTTGCCCTAGCTGGCAGTTATCAAGCCCGTGTTTTTTCTGTCACATCTCATTCTGGGGCTGGTGGTTGGTCTGGCACTGCATCCGCTACAGTTCAGCGTTTCTTTTCTTCGGGTGGCTCGGTTAGTTTCCTCGCAGGTGGTGCGCTCTCAGTGCCACTTAAAGCTAGGCTCATTCGGCGCAGTCTTGCGGGGCTGGCTGGTGCTGGTGTCGCTGTGTTCTTCGCCCCCGGTGCAGGGTCGCTCAGTGTCGCCCGTCATGCGCTTAAACGGGGCATCCCTGTTTTAGTGTGGGTAAATCCCGCAAAAGGTTGCTACCAAAAAATAGCAGGTGGCAAACCTGCCAACATCATCACGTTCTTGGGTTTCAAGTTCTGGCTTCACGAGCCAAAACAAGCCACGCTTTTATAACCCGCTCAAACAGCAAAGCAAAAACAAAAACGCTTTGCAAACTCGCTTCACCACTTAAAAAGGAGTCCAACATGTCCAACCCTAACCCCGCAGGTTACAGGCAAGTACAAAAAGCCTACACATTGCCCGCTAACTACAGCCCCCCGCCCGCTCTCACCATGTATGCCCGCATAAAAATTCCCGCCGCGGTCATTATCTCAAATACTAAATACCTCCAAGCCGAGAAACTCGCACCAAAGGTTAAAGGAATACACACGGGCATTTATAGAGTCGGGCTTTCTACCGTCTCAATTTGGCGTGCCTCTTGCACATGCCAAGCACGGCGCAACAATCCAAAAACGCCGTGCGTTCACCAAATCGCTTTGTGGTTATCGCATCACGTCCAAACATGGGGGGGGGCTGGTCGGTGGCTCATGCGCCACAATCTCAAATACTCTTTTGAAGATAAACCTAAAATTGTAGCTATATATGCAAAAATCAAAGGCTACACCCCGCACAATATGCAACCCTTCAAAGGTGGCTTTTATCGTGTTACCGCCGCTTGGGATGATGGCACTTTCGAGATAACAGGCGCAAACGGGGAAGCATGGGGAGAAGTTTACAGAGACGATCTGAACACTCTAACCCCATTTTATGCGGAGGGCGGCAACGATGACAACCTATAGAGAAATCGCAGAGAAGGCAATAAAACGCTTTCCAGAACTTGACCCCCGCCGCGTAGAGCGTGCCTTAACGCTAGTAACCAGCCCACACCAGCGCGTAAAGCGTGCCAACATTGACGAGAACGGCTACACCATAGCCCCTACTGCTTCCCTGTGGGTAGTCCGTTCCAGTGCTAGACCTCCATACAAAGACCACGAGAAAATTTGGTACATAGTTGCCCCACACCAAAAAAAATGCCAGTGCTATGACAGCCGCAAAGGGCACATTTGCAAACATAGAATCGCCGTATTTTTGATGATGGAGAAATTCAAGCTAAACGAAATCCCCGCCGAGCCTATCCGCCAACGTGAGCAGACCATAGCCGCGCTTGGGTATTATTAGCCCTACAACGTGCGCCACTGGTCGCCTCGTAACCAGTAAAGGAATAAAGAAAATGTCAGAACTAGCCCCCGATACCCTCTTATTAGATTTGCAACCCACACGATTCCTGAAAGTGCAGGACTTAGAAATACGCTGGAAGGTCACAGAGATTGACGTACAAATCGCAAAGGTCACAAAAGAAACCGTCAAACCAAAACCAAACCAAACCGAGAGCCAACCAGTACTTTATTTTAAAACAAAAAACGGGACCGTGTACCCGCAAGGTTTTTTACTTGCCGCCCGCGTGAACGTTGAAGCCCTCGCAAGTGCCACAGGCGCACGAACAATCGGCGAAGCCATCGGGAAGAAAATAAAGATAGTGATCGGACAGCACAAAGGTAAAGCGGTCTTGCGGATTGACCCGCAACCAGTCAAAGAATAGAACACAAAACTCCCCGCTTCTGGCGGGGAGTTTTTACTTTAAACAAAAAGAGCGGGAAAGGTTGAGGGGGGCAACCTAATCCCGCAAAGAAATAATACCACAAAAAAAACGTGCGGACGGCTACGCCGCCGCGGTCGATCCAGCCGGCACGAAAAAGCGAGAACGGAGAGCGGAAATACGGGACGTGGCTGACACCAGCCACCCGCCTTAAATGACTCGCTCTAAAAGCATTACGCTAAAGGCGGAAGCTGAAACATTGTACCGCTGACACTAATCAGATTCGATGTACCAAAGCTGGATGACCGCCACCGGAGCGAGAGCAATCAGTAACCGCCCCTCCTCCGGGAGCTGACGCATCCACGGAACAAACGCAGAAACCAAAAAGAAGAGAGCCAGATAGACTCCCAGGGCATCAATATAAGCCAGTTTCATAGATTATCCTTGACAATCGAGATTATATAGTATAACATGGGAAACATGGACACAAAAAAGAAAGAACCGGCTAATCTGACTACACGGGAAGCGTCCCAAGAATTGGGCGTAACTACGATGACCATCACGCGCTGGATACAGGAGGGATACTTGAAAGCGTGGAAAATGAATCCCCTCAATAAAAAATCTCATTGGCGTATACCGACCGCCGAAGTCGATAAGCTGAAATCTTTACGCGAATAAAACAATAGCGAAGTGCTGTAACACTTCGCCATTGCCAAACAACCAGCACTTTAACATCGAGCGCAGGGGATAATAAAACGCTCCACATCCAAGTACCAATTATTTGAAATGCTGTTTTGTCTACGGACAACCAGCGCACCATAAACGAAAACAGTGTGCACCCGGGGCGACTCGAACGCCCAACCAACTGTTTTAAGTTCAACTTCCAACGAGCAAACGCTCAATCGGAAGATACGGGCGAATAGCTTCTTGTTCCAGATTTCGAGTGTAATGTTCAACCATCTCGATATTAGCCCATCGCCCAGCTGCCTGCACGACTCTCGAAGGCGCACCGTTCTGAGTAGATAGAATCGCAAAAGTCCTACAAAAATCATGCGGGGACAATTTGAAGCCGACAGCCTCGCCCCAGCGGCGGACAGTCGTCTTGATCCCGTTCACCGTTAGCCCCCTCCCCTTCGTCATCCCCTGCGTGGATAAGAAAAGATGATCGTCCTCGCCAGTCGGCTTACGCCGTGCGACCCACGCCGAAATGATATTCGCAGTCGCCGGACTAAATACACCATCCCCCCACTCCCCACCTTTGACAACGACCTGCAAAGAACACAAACGCAGGTCTACATCCGATAAACGCAAGCGAGCTAGTTCAGAAACTCGCAAGCGAGCATCTACAGCCAGAGAAGCGATAGCCAAATCTCTAGCCCCCTTCGGCGTGGATGTATCAAAGCTAGAGAGCAAAGCCACAAGCTGAGACTCGGAGAGCGAGCGTTGCCGCTTCGGTCGCCGCCTCTTTATCCGAGCCGACAGAGCGGGATGCCCCGCCCCATATCGCCAACGCAGAAACGACCTCGATGCCGATACAGCGACATAGCGCATAGAGTTGCCCCAATGCGGACGGTCATAAAACGAAAGCAAGCCCACCGCGTCGAGCCGCTCTAAATCAGGGACGGAAACCAAATCTCCAAGTACACGCCGATATGTTGCTTGCGTGGCGCGTGAAAATCCCCGCTCAATAAAAAAACGATCTATATCACTCATGAACTACTCCCAAATCGGATTATACGGATAGGCTACCCCCTACCCGCTAATCAATCAGGTGTTCGGGCACCCGATAAAGCAATGCGCCAGCCGCAGGAGTCCAATCCACACGGCAGGCGCATCAGCCCTACTCAAAAATCTTACCACAAAAAAGGAGTCCAATGAATAAAATTCCCCTACTAGCAATTTCCATCTTTTTGATTTTGGGATGCGGGCGATCGGTGGCGACGACAACCACCTCTGCCCCTCCCCCGCCGAAGGCGACCGCCAGCCCTACACTTGCGTACGCCTCCCCAACACCTACCAGTCCCCCACATTGTACAGTTACCGCCTACATCCTAAACTTTCGTGATGACCCGAACACGCAAGCCAGCGTACTCATGACGCTGGAACACGAAACAGATGTAGAAATAATCGGCAAAGATGGAGACTGGTACGAAGTAATCTCCCCCACTGGAGAACGTGGCTACGTACACAGCCACTATTGCAAACAAACCCACCCACTTAAGGAGTCCAAAAATGAACGACGTAATGAAATGGATAGGAAAGTTATTGTTCTACCTAATGGCTATCTCACTGTCAATCTACGCATCGAGTAGAACACTTGACTTTGTAACAAACACCCTCCCAGCAGACAAGCAGATGATCGGCTACCTGATGCTTTTTGCCACAACCGGCGGAGCACTCGCTTGGCTTGCCGTTTTCCTTTATGCCTCGAAAGGGGTAGCGCAGAAAAGCATCGCTCTACTCATGATTGTCATTGACCTAATCGGAGAGTTCGCTATCTTCACAGTAGACACCATCATGAACGCATCCAATACGGGAATGGTTACGTCACTAACACCAGATGAAATCCAAACCACTGTTTTATTTATGAGTCTATTAATTGCAGTCAATATCGCCGCGGTTTTCGCATACCACATCATGGACATGGACAATATGGAAGAGTTAGAAGAGAAAATTTCAGATTGGCATATTGACCGCGAAGTCCGCACAGAACGAAAAAGTGCCGCGAAATCAATTGCTAAAGATATTGCTATGCGAGAAGCCGAAAAGTATAAGCAAGAGCAATACGCAAAAGATAGAAGCAAGACAAGCGATGATGTTGGATTACTTGCGTCTGTAAAAGAGTTGTTCGGCGAAAATGCAAATGTAACAAAGGAGAATGCGGCGGACACCACCGCCCCATCCTTT
>Ga0256845_1001413_pt1 | contig 19375 bp, 13 predicted proteins | sample RiftiametaG_FD_189101 | JGI IMG/M metagenome (GOLD analysis project Ga0256845, IMG submission 189101) | Tube worm associated microbial communities from hydrothermal vent at the East Pacific Rise, Pacific Ocean - Riftia | ecosystem: Host-associated > Annelida > Integument > Unclassified ...
TTTAATCCTTGTCTCGATTCTCTGCTCTTTTTTTAATATGTTATCTCCCCAGTATTTATCTGCTTTCAGTGTGATCTCTTTTGCAGCAAGCTTGCCAATTTTTTTCAATACACTTTTATTGCCCTGGTCACTATTAAAATTTTTAGTAGCAGTTTTTAATTCCAAAGTTCCAATTTTCTTGTGTGTGCTGACACTTAACATATCAAGGGCAATATCTGCTTCATAGGTTTTTTCTTCACCCATTTTGTTCAACGCTTCAAAAGATTCTGCTTTCCCCATAACAACGATATCTGCCTTAAACTTTTTTCCAAGTTTTAGTGCAGCTGAGGTGTCGTAAATGGTGTTGAAAACCACGCCATATTTTTTCAAATCAACTGCCCCGGCATTATGTCCAGCAAGATCAAACCCGTTTTCAATTAAAAATTGTATGATTTCATCTGCAACCAGGGACTCGTAGGGTAAGGGGTTTTTACCCCACCAGTATTGAGGCAGGATATCTTGTTCAGTTTTTTCACTTATTAGAAGAAGAACAGAGGGTTTTTCTTTTTTACTTTTAATTATTCCATATTTTTTTAAATGTTTTTTCAGAAGAGTTAAGTTGACCCTGGTTTCCACAGCAACTACATATTTAGCTTTTTCTCTTAATTCGGCAATAACCCGATATTTCCCGATATACTCTGATGGGTTTGCTAATATTTTTGCATCCAATATTTTAAAACCAGATGCAAACTCTTCTAAAGAGAGTAAATCAGCCACAGCTCTTTCCACTGCTGATCTGCGGGCAGCAGTCTCAGCATTTTTTTTCATTTCCGGCGAGAGCTCAGAGTCAACAGCTTGTGTACCGGTTGTGATTGTACTTAATATTTTTTTGTTTTGTCTGCATTCAGCATTTTCAATACTTACAAAAACCAAACCTGTTATTAAAATAGAAAAAATAGACAATCTTACCTGTTGAATTAACACCTTTCTAATCATTGTGTTTTTATACCTTTCTTGTAACAGAATAATCTGCAAGCATGGTTAATAAATCTTTTTGCTCTGAGGGTTCAAATATCTCAAGGAATGTTTTTGCATTTACAACATGCTCCATTGCTTTTTTTTGAGTGTGGCTGACACCTTTATATTTGTGAATCATCAAAACAAGTTCATCAAACTCTTTTTTAGTAAATTCCGGGTTTTCAAATACATTTTTTATTATGGCTTTATCTTTTTTATCAGCCCTTTGCAATGTTTTTATTAAAGGGAGAGTTAATTTACCCTCTCTTAAATCAGCACCAAGGTTTTTCCCCAGGGCTTTTGCATCTGCTGTATAATCAAGAAGATCATCAGCCATCTGAAATGCCATACCAAGATTGTGTCCATAATTAAGTAAAGCATCTGTTTTCTCTTTTAAAGCATTTGCAAGCAATGCACCGCATTTACATGCACCCTCAATTAAAACTGCTGTTTTCCGTCTTATAATACTTAAATAATCTTCTTCGGAAAGATCAAGTCTGCCTTTTTGATTGAGCTGATCTATTTCACCCTGGGACATCTCCTCTGTTATGCGGGCAATTGTAGAGACGATTTCAAGATTTTGAGTCTCTGCAGTAATACTTAAAGAGCGGGCAAGTAAAAAATCACCTGTCAGAATAACCTCGGGTACTGGCCAGACTTTATGGGCTGCCTTTGCACCACGCCTCATGTCTGCTTCATCTATGACATCGTCATGGAGCAGAGTTGCAGCATGCAGATATTCAAATACAATTGAAAAATCTATCAGGGATCTGGCTGATTCTCCTCTTTCATGATACCCACACATCTTTGCACTGTTGATCATCAAAAGAGGTCGTAATCTTTTCCCATTGCTGAATAAAAGATGACCTGCTATTTTTCGGGCAAGATCAAGATTGGCATTCAAATTTTTCCCAAGGGAGTTTTCAATTCTCCCAAGATCATCTTGAATCTTTACCATTAATTCAGCTTTTAAATCCCTGCTCATACGACTTCCCCTGCAATATCATACTCATAGCTTTCAGTAATATTTACATCAATAAAGGTGTTGATTTCAAGATCAAATCCATAAATAAATGTTAACCCATCAACTTCCGGGGCCTGAAACTGAGTCCTCCCAAGATAAACACCATCATCAGATTTTTCTTCAACCAGAACTTTATAGGTTTTACCTACATGGTTTAAATTAATTTCATGGGATATTTGAGCTTGCTTTTCCATGATAATATCATGCCTTTTTACTGCAATATCATGGGGGACATGGTTATCAAGCCCATGGGATTTTAAGTCACCTGAGTCTGAATAGATAAAAACACCAAGATGATCAAATTTAACATCTTCTATAAACCCCAGCAGATCATTAAAGTCATCCTCACTCTCCCCGGGAAAACCTGTAATAATAGTGGTGCGAAGAGCAGCACCAGGATCTTTTTTGCGAATAAAACCAAAGAGATCATATAAATCTCTCTTTGAATATCTTCTTCCCATTCTTTTTAGAATCTTTGAAGATGCGTGCTGAACAGGAATATCAAAATATGAACAGATTATATCTGAGTTCAGAACAGTACTGATTATACTTTTACTCAAAGTTGAAGGGTATGCATACAAAAGTCTTACCCATACTGACTGTTTTGCTGGTGCTGCTATCTGCGCTTTTTCCTCAATTTTTTTAAGCAGGGTTTCAAGCCCAAAATTTTCTTTTAAATCCAGACCGTAATCTGTTGTATTTTCAGCCACAAGCGCTATCTCTTTTGAACCCCTTGCAAAAAACTGCTCAACTTCTAAAAGGATATCATCAGCAATTCTGCTCTTCTGGGTCCCACGCAATCTAGGGATTATACAATATGTACATTTTCTATTGCACCCGACTGAAACCTTTATATATGCAGGAGTTAAAGATGAAAATTTCCTGGGCAGGGCAGGTTTGTGAAGTTTTTGTTCATCTGGATCAGGATAGGAAGTGAAGATTTTAGAAACTCTATCTTCAACTGCATTTACAATTTTATCGACAGCACCAGTGCCAAGAAAAGCATCCACCTCCGGCATGGTAGATGCAAGATCATCATTCTTATAACGTTCAACAAGACAGCCCGTAACAACAAGGCGTTTAAGCTGCTCCTTTTTATATTCAGCCATGGCAAGGATTATATCAACAGCCTCCTCAGACGCTGCTGATATGAATCCACAGGTATTTACCACAATCACAGAAGCTTTGGATGGATCATCAATTATGCTGTGACCAGCTCTCTCAAGAAGACCTGCCATAACTTCGCTGTCAATATTGTTCCTGACACATCCAAGGCTTTCAATATAGATTATCTCATGGCTTGCAAGGCTATTCATACAGCGTTTGCCATCAGATCTCCCACAAGTTTACTGAATTTTGAAGGATTACCAACTTTTCCACCTTCACTGACAACAGCAATATCAAAAAGGAGATCACTGTAATCCTGAAGCATGGGATTATTTGTATCAGTTTCAAAAACAGATTTAATTTTTTCCATTACAGGATGTTTTATATTTACTTCCAAAGAACGCTTTTGATCAGGGGCATCCTGTCCTGAAGCTTTAAGAATTTTCTCCATATAAGAACTCATGGCAAAATCATCTGCTGAAAGGCAAGAGACAGAATCCTTGAGTCTGCTGGACACTTCAACACTTTTTACCTTGTCACCAAGTTTTTCTTTAATAAATTTTAAAAGTGCTGAATATTCATCTTTCTCTTTATCATCAACTTTGTTAACATCAAGGTCACCTTTTTCCGCACTCTTTAATTTTTTCTCTTTATATTCAGTAAGAGACTGTACAACCCATTCATCAACCGGGTCAATCATTAAAATAACTTCAAAATCTTTCTCTTTTAACACCTCAAGAAGGGGACTGTTGGAAAGAGAATTAATATCTTCTCCTGTAATATAATAGATCTCTTTTTGATCATCCTTCATATTCTCAATATAATCATCCAGAGAGATGTATTTACCATCAGATTTTGTGGTTTTATATCTTAATAAAGAGGCAATCTTCTCTTTATTTTCAAAGTCGGTGGGGACTCCTGCCTTTAAGGCTTTTCCAAACTCATCATAAAACTCTTCATATTGCTCTTTTTCCATCTCTTCCAGGGTTGAAAAAATCTGTTTTACAAGGTTTTTTCTAATACTTCTTACAAAACGATCTTCCTGGAGAATCTCACGACTTACATTTAGATTCAGATCAGGAGCATCAACAACACCATAAACAAATCCAAGGTATTCAGGTAAAAGTTCCTTGCAGTCATCCATTATAAAAACACGTTTGCAATACAGCTGCATCCCATGCTTTCTATTTGCCTGGAAAAGATCAAAAGGTGCTTTTGAGGGTAGAAACATCAGTACATCGTACTCTGTAACTCCTTCAAATCTCTTGTGGATCCTGGCTGTGGGTTTATCCCAGTTATGGCTTATATGTTTATAAAACTCTTCGTACTCTTCCTCTGTTACATCATCTTTACTCCGGGACCAGATTGCCTTCATGGAGTTTAAGGTTTCATCTTCTTTTTTCGTTCTTGTGGTCTCTCCCACCACCTTACCGTCTTTATCTTTAATCTGCTCATTTTCAGGAATAGGCTCTCTTTTTTCCACATTCATAATGATAGGATACTGAACAAAATCAGAATGCTTCTTGACAATGTGCCTTAGTGTGTACTCCTCAGTAAAATTTTGTTCACCATCTTCTGGATCTTTAAGTTCAAGAACAATTTTTGTTCCACGGGAGTCTTTTTTAACCTCTTCAATAGTATAAGAGCCCTGACCATCCGAGACCCATTTAACACCCATTTTTTCTCCGGCAGCCCTTGTTGTCAAAGTGATCTTTGATGCCACAATAAAAGCACTGTAAAACCCTACTCCAAACTGACCTATCAGATCCGGTGAAAGAGTGTTTTCAGACTTTGATTTCTCCAAGGCTTCCATAAACGCTTTAGTCCCACTCTGGGCAATGGTTCCAATGTTTTCATTAACCTCATCGTAGGTCATGCCAACGCCATTATCATTTATTGTAAATATCTTCTTATCTTTATCTGCTGAAATTCTGATATGATAATCAGTATCATCTTTATAAAGATCAGGCTCTATCTGTTCTTTGAACTTTGCCTTATCTATTGCATCAGATGCATTGGAGATAAGCTCCCTTACAAAAATTTCCTTATTTGAATATAAAGAATTAACTATGAGATGCAGCAATTGCTGAACTTCGGTCTTAAATTCACAGGTTTCTGGTTTTTTTGCCATTTTTTCCTCTCAATAAATTTAGTTTATTTAAAAAAAATTATTTTTATAAAATTGGCAATATTTTTAAAATGTCAAGCTATTCTCTTGTAAAATACCAAGTTTCATATCTTTTAATTTGATTTAAAACAATTTTCACAACTAAAACACTGCTGCTTTTTTTAACCGGGAAACATTGAGTTGATATCCTCAAACTCTCTGCCGTGGCAAAGCCCATTGCGATATATTTTTATGCCCTAAAACGAAAAAAGTATTGATGTTTCACTATTATTCAGATATTATTTTAGTAATAGAAACTATATTTCTATAAAGATTCAAAAAAAATCGCCATAGCATTCATACTGTTTGCCATTTCAGGGAGAACCATGAAATTAATTTTAAAGCAAGATGATATATTAGAACTAACATAAATAATTCCAGAGGTATAAAAATGAACTTTAAATTAAAAATTCTCTTTTCCGTTTTAATGATTACAGCATTTATATTTGGATTTATTCACATCTATTTTCCATTGATCAACTATAGTTTTGAACGAATTCATATTTTCCTTTATAATCTCTGTACCGGCGGAACAATCCTGCTGTATTATACACAAAGGCGTACTGAAGTGTCTAAAATTGTAGTGCTCTTCTTTTTTGGCTCGCTGGTCTATGCATTATCAGCATTTCTTAAAATCTACCCTGTCACGATTATTATCTCAGTTTTTCTATTTATACTTGTGGAAAAAATTCGAATTGAAAAATTTTCGCTTCTGCCCCTGGGTTTTTTCAAACCCAAAGAGTCAGTGTCGCAGAAATTTCACCAGGCATCGTTGCTGTGCCTTTCCATTGGTATTATAATGGCTTCACTTGTGATTTTAAATAATGAGTATTTAAAAATTGTAACCATTGAAAAATTAACTCTGGATATATTTTTTCTGGGTTTTTCTTTTCCTCTTTCCCTGATCACGCTTTCCCTTGTATTTGCCCAGCTTGAAGGAGTGGAGGGTACATCAGCCAAGATGGTTATGGAGACATGTTTCTGGACCATAACACTTGGTGTAATCTCCTTTTTTGTTTTTATTTTAGCTGAAAAATATCTTCCCCAGATATATATAACAGCTGCTCTTTTTACAGCAGTGTACACTGTGTTTCTGCTCTATACAAAACTTGCAAAGAAAATTCAGCAAAAACTTTTTTTAACATCGGGAATTGGATTTTTGATTTTAACTGCAATAACAGGGATAATATACATATATTTTCAGATGTCAGATGGTTATGATCATCAAAAAACAAAATGGCTGCTTCACATCCATGTTTTTGCCTCGTTGTATGGCTGGAACCTTTGCGGACTGTCCATCATTTGCAGGTTTGATGATTTCCCCATAAAAATGCACTCTTTGACTGTGATAACTGCCCACTGGCTGACAGCAGTTGTGCTTGCACCATTGGGTATATTTTACGGATTTTTTGCAGTTCTTGCTGTTGCGGGGTATGCTTATATCATACTGACACTCTTTTTCAGCAGCCATAAAGATATAATCAAAGATGGACAATTAAAACAATGAAGTAAAGTAAGGGTCGGTTATATTTAAACAGACCGACCCTTTTTTTTTACAATAGATCTGTTTTTTTTAAAGTAAATATAATCCCTTTATAGGATGCTATAATCAGAACAACATAAAGTATTAAAAGCAGTGCACTCATCAATATAATCTCCTAAAAATTAATATGCTTCTTCATCGGTTACTTCCTGAACAGTCAGTTTTTTCGCATCCATATGTTTCCATACATATACAATATAAGCAAGGACAAGAGGTATGCCAATTGCAACATAGGTCATGGTTACCAAAGTATACATACTGGAGGATGCATTATAGATTGTAAGGCTTGACTGAAGATCAAGTTTTGACGGATAAAAAGCAGTATTATTAAAAGCAGGCAGGCATAGTACCACAAGACCTACAAATATAGTGCCCAGCCCACTGAACCATATTCCTTTATCGCTGTTTTTAAATGCACCAAGAATAACTCCGTATAACACCAGCACAACACCTGAAAGCAGCAACACAAGAAAATACGGCATTGCTAAAAGATTTGACAGATACTTATGAGACACAAGAGAGACTGTGCCTGAGTCATCAACATGAAATCCCTTCATGACAAGAATGGAAACAATGACATAGAGTAAAAACGGCAGAGCAATCAAAAATGAGTTTAAGACGTTTTTCCTCAATCTGTTTTCCAGGTCAGGTGTTGATGAAAGATCAATACTGTTTAGAAGATATAATGCTCCCAAAACCCGTGCATTAAACACAAGGAACAATCCAAGGCTTAAGTTAAACAGGGAAAAAGCAGCTTCAAGCCCCCTTAAATTTATACCCAGTAAGGTATAATCCCATGTAACTCTATTAAACATATCCAAAGTAAAATTTGAACCTGTGTAAAAAGTACCAACTGCTGCTCCAATCAGAAGAACACCAACTGAACCATTAATGAACAGGAACATCTCATAGGTTTTTGCTCCTAAAACATTGTCCTCTTTTTTACGATATTCATAGCTGACTGCCTGGATAATGAATGAAAAAAGAATCAGTATCCATACCCAGTAAGCACCTCCAAAACTGGTAGCATAAAATTTTGGAAATGCTGCAAACAATGCTCCACCAAATAAAACCAGGGTTGAAAAAGGCATTTCCCATTTACGCCCCAGGGAGGTTACAATCAAAGTTTTCTCAAGGTCGGTTTTAGCCACCTGCCACAAAAGAGTCTGTCCTCCCTGGACAAGATTTAAAAATAAAAAAAGAGCGCCAAGTATGGCACAGATTATCCACCAAAGCTGCTGCAAGGTGACATAGTCGAGATTTGATATCATTTTAATTCTCCTTCCTTTGGTCCAATGGATATTTGTTTGAGCATGATCTTTATTTCAGCGGCAAGCAATAGAGTAAATATGGCGAAAAACATAAAAAACGTTATCTGAACATTGCCTGTTGAAAGATTGGTTGCTGACACTTTTACCGGCAAAAGACCGTTTATCGCCCAGGGCTGGCGCCCGACCTCTGCTACAATCCACCCTGACTGCTGGGCAAAAAGCCCCAGAAGAGCTGATATTAAGCCAATGGGAAGCAGCCATTTCTGCCGGATAAGGGAGTCTTTATAGGAAAAAAACAAAAAGAGAGCAAAAAGAACTGGAAATAGTGTACCCAGAGTCACCATAACATGGAAGGCGTAGTAGGGAATCGCCACAGGCGGAACTGCCTCCTCAGGGCTTTCAAGATATCCATATCCCATATAATCCTGATTTTCTTTAAACTTAGACAATGCTGTTTTTGCTACCTGTTCATCTGTATCCTTTTTTGCCTTTTTAAAGAGAGCAAGGTTCTCAATGGCGATTTTGCCCTTTGCTATTTTAGAACTTACACTCTCTATTTCATGTTTTTCATTACCATAGACAAGATCATCAACTCCCGGTACAAATGAATTTAAGGAACGATTTGCAAGGATTGAAAGAATATAGGGGATTTTAACTTCAACAAGAAAGGCATCCTGATCATCTCCTGGCTGTTTTGCATAGTTTAAAATACCTGTACTGATTGATGCCCTTGTCTCTCCTTTATATAACCCTTCGATGGCAGCAAGTTTCATGGGCTGTTTCTGGGCAACCTCATAGGCTGCTTCATCTCCTGTCAGAGCAACATAACTTGAAGCAAGCAGACCAAAAACAGATGCCACAATAATTGATTTTTTCGCCATTTCAACATGCCGATTCTTTATAAGAAACCAGCATGAAACCGTAAGAACAAACAAAGACCCCATTACAAACCCTGAACTTGATGTATGGACAAATTTGGAAACTGCCACAGGATTAAACACAACTTCATAAAAATCGTGCATCTCAAACCGTGCTGTTTCAGGGTTGAACATCATGCCAACAGGATTCTGCATCCAGCCGTTTGCCACAAGAATCCACACTGCAGAAAGATTTGAGCCCAGGGCAACCATCCATGTGGAGATAAGATGAAACTTTTTAGAGACCCGGTTCCAGCCAAAGAACATCACGGCAAAAAACGTTGCCTCCAGAAAAAATGCAAAAATACCCTCTATGGCAAGGGGTGCACCAAAAATATCACCCACGATCCAGGAGTAGTTTGACCAGTTTGTTCCAAATTCAAACTCCAGAATAATGCCTGTTGCAACCCCTATGGCAAAATTAATTCCAAAAAGAGTCATCCAGAATTTTGTAATATTTCTCCACTCTTTATTTCCGGTGCGCACATAGATGGTTTCAAAAAAGGCACACAAGAATGAAAGCCCAAGGGTTAAAGGTACAAATATCCAGTGATACAAAGCTGTAAGAGCAAATTGAGCCCTTGCCCAGTTCACCATACTTAAATCAATATCCATTGTTATTTTCCCTCCTCATAAATAGGATTTGGTTTCTCTTTGGGTGTTTCCCACTTTTCCAATTTTGTTGCTTCATGGACCTCTTCCCACCCTGTTATCATGCCGGCAATATGACCAAAAATTGTATGACCTGTGGTTGTCATATAAAGATGTATCACTAAAAAATTAACCACTAAAATAGCAATTAATGTGTGGACAACAGCAAGCACTCCAAGGGGTATTGTGCCCTGAAAATTTGAACCTTGATAATATAAAATTCCTGTTAAAAGCTGTATGGGAAACAGAAAAGTTGATATGCCAAGATATGATAATCGCTGCAAGGGATTGTGCTTTGAACCCGGGGTCTTCTCCACCGGGTGTTCTTTGCCCTGAAAGATACCAAACGAGTAATAGATTATCACAGACAATAATTTTTTTGTTGTGGGAATGTATTGTTTCCATTCTCCTGTTGTAAGGAGCCAGAACACGAACAGGACAAACAGGACAACCCAGGACAACCCAATGTAATTGTGAATTGTAACGGCTGTTTTGAATCCAAACAGGGTATAGGTACCATGGATTTCAAGACCCGTTACAACCAGTGAAATTATCATTGCAGCCTGAAGCCAGTGCCAGAAACGTTCAAATTTAGTATATAGATAGATTTTCATTGTTTTATGATTTTTCATTTAATCCTCCTTGTTTTTGCGCATGATAATACGTCCCAGCCCATGGAGCAATACACCGGCAAAAGCTGCAAAAACAGCTGCCCAACCCAGAGTATCAATCAATTTTAATCTATCTCGCCCAGGCAGGTAAAGCCCTGTTATATTGGCAAGTCTTGACTTCTCTCGGACGTGGCATTGTATACATTTTAACGCGTTCTCTTTAGGGGCTACCATGTGGGTTATGGGTATCACATAACTGGTCTCAACATAACCATATTCCCCGGAAAAGGGAAGATCCAGAGTTTTACTGCCGTGGAGCAGAGCACGATCCATATCAAGGGTTACCCAGAATCCATGTTCTCCTGTAACCAGGGGTGCCAGCAATGTTTTATGAACCTTGTCATAGGGTTGTTTTCCCCGGTGGACTTTAAAGGGAGTAATCCTGGCATCAGGATCATTTACATCCCCCATCGGGTAACTGATTTTCACAATTTGAGTTGGATCAATCACTTCATTAACCAATGTGCTTTTTACAGAACCATTATACCATCGGTACTCAGGTATAACATTTTTTTCCCATCTGAATTCACCCTTAATTGTTCGATAAACATGTTTTCCATAGGGACCATCTTCCTGAAATCGCTTACCATTTTTTAATTTTCCTGCCTTGGACCAGTCCCACCACATCTTTGTGGGATTTTCCCTGGCAAATTCAGGAATATGACAAGTTTGACATGCAATCTTACTTGTGTGGTCATTCATTTTTGAATTAGTTTTATGGGGATATCTGCCGTGGCAGGATTCACATGCGATTTTTGATGCCTTATCATCATCAAGCAAAGTCTTTTTATCCTCAACAGCTGGATTAGTATAAACTCTGCCATCAATATTATGATTTTTTGTGGTGTGGCACCTGGTGCAGGGAAAATTATTTCCATCAATATCCATATGCACATCAAGTTTATGATTTGGTTTTAAGAGGGAAGTATCCAGGTCGCCATGTTTTACACCATCACCGCCACCACCATTAAAATGACACTGCCCGCAGTTTTTCCTTTCAGGCCGGGTAATATCTGCCACAGCCTTCTTAACTTGCTCCTGGAGTTGTTTTTTTGTTTGATCAACATATTTGCGCCCTTTGATATCACTGAAAGCTTTATTAAAATTAAAGCCTGATGAATTATGGCACCTTAGACAGTTTACCTGACCTTCAGTGCCTTTTAAATTCCAGCCCGGATGACATTTAAGGCAAAATTTATCTTCCATTGCATTTGCTGAGATACAAAAATTGTTGGCTGTATACCCTGCTTTGCCGTAGCGCATATCACTTTTATCTCCCGATGCAAGCCATGTCCAGTGGATTGTTTGATGGATCTGGTTAGCAGCTTCTACATGGCATGACAGACACGCTTTTGTGATCTCTTCTCCCGATGTGAAATTTTGGTTCAAAGCTTCAACCTTTGAGTGATCTGTTGTGCTCCAGTGTTTGTTTCCTTTAATCACATGCTTTGCAAGCTTGCGCCCCAATGCTTCGTTGTTTCCACTATTTGTTGATGCAAGGACAGTATGGGAACAGAAAATAACTGTCAGAGCAATTAAGAAAATATACTTTTTAAAAAGATAAACCATTTTCATAAATTCCCCCTTTTTTTGAAAATTGACCAATATTTAAAGCCTGAAATAATTTCATAAAATAATTTACTTTGGAAACAACCACACAACACCAGCACTATTATCGAGTAATTGTCCATGGATGTATAGAACAAAATCTTATATATTTTAATTCGCCCACTCTTTTCAATGCTTGATTTCCCCTAAGAATATTAGATTTTTCAACTCCTGTCAACTTAAATTCGTAACTTTTTTATTTCAAAACCAGACAGGCTTTATTGATTATATATCTCTGCTCTCTGCTACCAGTTCTATTCCACACCCCGTACAAACCTTAACATCTTGATCGTGCTGCGACAGGTTACGCAAATCGCAACCAATATTTTATTCAACACGCCTTTAACACACTTTGTATTAATTAGAAAAAAGAGTTTGCTGTTTTAACAGCCTGGAGATATAAATCAGGCAGTTTCGCCTCAAAATTTGTGTCTGACAGCCCTTGAAATAGGTTGTTTTCCCAGCTGCCTTTTTCAAAACTTGTAACAATATCCATAATTTTATTAAATTCATTATTCCTGCCAAGCAGTGCAGACTTGATTTTTTTATCAAATGCAAGGTTATCAATTATATTTTCCATTTTTTGATCCAGGACAGCTTCCATGATTGAGAATAACCCAAGAGTAAATGCATCCTCTGAAGAGAATGTTGTATGTAAAACAGAAGCACATTTTTCACACATATAGGCACGGATAACAGCAAGCCTTACCAACTCATGTGGTTTTCCTTCGCAAAGGTCAGACAATACAGCCATATTGATAAATTTTTTAAGCTCATCTGTTCCCAAAAAAGTGATGGCATCCTTTAGGTTGCTGACTGGATTGGTTCTCCTGAAATAAGGTGAGTTAATAAATTTTAACAACCTGTATGATAAAGAGACATCATTTTTAATAAGATACTCGATTTTTTTAAAATCAACCTCTTTTTGAGATACCATACTGATGAGTTCCAGCTTTATGATATGGTTTACACATATCTCTTTTTTTGAAAGCATTTCAGGTTTTGCAAAGAAAAACCCCTGGAACAAGGTAAACCCCATTTTTTTTGCCAATTTAAACTCTTCATATGTTTCAACTTTTTCAGCAAGCAGAGTCAAGTCCCAGTTGGATTTTATATATTCAATGATTTCCCCAAGACTTTCCAGGGGTGTAGCCATCAGATCAAATTTTATTATGGTGCACAAATCTATCATGGGTTTAAATTTTTCATGGAATATAAAATCATCAAGGGCAATATTAAAACCCTTTGCCTTGATCTGCTCCAAGGCATTAAGGATATCCTTATCAGGTTCAATATCCTCAAGCACTTCAACAATAATTTTATTTTCAGCAAAAAGAAGTGGTACTTTTTGAAGTATTAAATTCCTTGTGAAATTGATTAAACCTGGTTTCTGGTCTAAAATTTCATTCAATTCAAAAGAGATAAAAGTGTTGGACAAAACATGGGAAGTTGCAATATCACCATCAATGATGGGGCAAATATTCTCAACACCCTGCCTGAATAACAATTCGTAACCAAAAATTTCTTTTTTTATGGTGAAAACCGGCTGTCTTGCAATAAAAACTTCCATTTTCAAATTTCCTGATTATATCGTTCCTGTTTGCATCGCTACCAAATTAAATTAAGGCTGTTTGTATCAGGCAGAATAAATAATTTTTTTTAGATATATTAAATATATCATAAGGAGAATTCCAGAGTCAACCAAAATCCCTCATCTTAAATGATAACAAAAAATTATTATTATTTAAAAATCTGACGGTCAAACCTATAAGAGTGATTTATCTCTTGCAAAATCAAACTGTTTGGTGCATAAGGATATGATGATTAGTCAATGGTATGAACCTTTAACGTTGATAGAATGGTTTAAAAGGATATTCTCTGTTTTAAACCTTATTGTTGTTGCTGCAACCTTTATATTTGTTTTCTCTGAATTTCGATATAATTGGGGAGAGAAGCTTCTTGGTTCATATCTTGCCTCTACAAATCACAGCCGCCCTGAAACAGGGACAATATGGGAAACCGGGGATAAAACCTCAAAAGCAAATACCCGATTAAAAGAGATTATTGACAAACAACGCAGCACAAAACAGCATGCATTGAAGTCTTCATCATTTACCGAGCTTGGAGCAGGCATCCTGCCCGGGGAATGGATTAACCTTGATAAAGAACGTTTCAAAAAAATGTATCTTGAACTTCCTGACTATGCGGCTGAAAGACTCATCTCCTCTGTAAAAATTCTTTTTCTGCTTAATGATCCAAAACTTGATAGAATATTTGTTGAGGGTGATGGTGATGGTAACTTGATTATCTTTTTTCTCAATTCAGACAATCTTGTTTTAAAAAAAGTCAAATTCAACAAGGAGATACTTGAAACACCTGAGATGGGAACCCAGTTTGTATTGGGGGCAAGCCTTGATGATTTTGAAGAGTTTAAAAATCGTATATACCCGGCTGATCAATTTTTTAAGGCAATGGTGGATTTATCTTTTGATAAAATCAATGACCTTATTGAAAAGCCGGATATCCTTCTTGAAAAAAAAGGGAAAATTATAAGAGCTGGTATATGGAATGAAACTAAAGCAGGCTATATCAAACTGGGTTTTGAATTTAAAAATGATTTAAAAACCAATGTCCTGCTTGTAAATGGCAGGGAATGGGCTGTGTGGGAACTTGTTATTAATCTTAAAGGGAGTAATCTATGAAATTATTCCCGCTGTTTTTAAAAACAGCCAGGCTTCTTTTTTATCTTGGCTTATTGTTTGCTGCATGTGTAACAATTGCCTTAACTCTTCTAATTTTCATCTGCTCAAAAGATCTGCCAAAACTTCCCCAGCCCCTGAGTCGCATAATTGAAACTCCAAAGACTGAGATCTTTGCTGCATCGGGTCAAAGGTTGCTTACTCTTGGCGTCAGGGAATCTGTCCCTCTAAATAGAGTTTCTCAAAATTTCAAAAATGCTATTCTTGCTGTGGAAGATCATAAATTTTATGAGCACCATGGCATAAATAAATTAAGAACTCTGAAAGCACTGTATATTACACTCTTTAAGCCTGGAAAAATCCAGGGTGCTTCAACCATAACCCAGCAACTTTCAAAGAATCTCTTTTTCAGTTTTGAGAAATCATACCTAAGAAAATTCAAGGAACTTTTAGTATCTCTTCAAATAGAGACCAGTTCAACTAAAAATGAAATTTTCCATGCCTATATCAACCAAATTCACTTTGGTGCTGGAACCCAGGGTATTGAAAAAGCTTCAAGGGTATTTTTTGATAAAAGTGCCTCGGACCTTTCCCTTAGTGAATCTGCACTCCTTGCAGGGCTTCCTAAATCACCCACTGAATATAACCCCTATAATCACTATGAAAGAGCCCTGAAGAGAAGAAATATTGTTTTAAAAAGGATGGTGGATGTTGGTTTTATTTCAGACCTCCAGAGAATAGCAGTACTGGAAACAAGACCTGAACTGTCAAAGGAGCATGCTGACTCAAGAACAGGTAGTTATTTTCTCGATGCACTGATAAAAGAGCTTGAACAAAAATATGGCAAAGAGGTTGTTCATCATGGTGGTATTAAAGTAACTGCTACAATTGATATAAATCTGCAAAAAGCTGCTAAAGAGGCAGTCAGCAATGGACTTGTCCGCCTTGATAAGCTAATGGGGCTTGGAAAAGATGTTAAAGAACGCCCCCAGGCAGCCCTGGTTGCAGTTGATACAAATTCTGGTGCTATTAAAGCCATGGTAGGCGGGAGAAATTACTATACAAGCGAATATAACCGGGCAGTTAATGGTCACAGGCAGGCAGGCTCTGGTTTTAAACCTTTTTTATATTATACGGCATTTGAAAAACTGAATATGCATCCTGGTACAGTGGTTGCTGACATGCCTGTTTCCATATCTGTAAAAGGGGCTCCAAACTGGCAGCCAAAAAATTTCACCAAAAAAAATAGAGGAGACCTGATACTGAAAAAGGCTCTTACTAAATCCATAAATACTGTTGCGGCACGGCTTGTTGAACAAACAGGACCTGCATCAGTCATTGAAACTGCAAAATTATGCGGAATAAAAAGTAAACTTCATAATGTTTATTCGGTTGCCCTTGGTACTTCCCCTGTAACCCCCCTTGAGATGGCATCAGCCTTTGCAACCTTTGCAAAAGAGGGAGTCAGACATGAACCATTTATGATATGGCGTGTTGAAGACCCCTTTGGAAGAGTTATCCATGAACATATTGTCCAGGAAAAACAGGTGCTTGACCCAGATATCACCTACCAGATAATAGATATGATGAAATCAGTCATTGACAGGGGGTCAGGTGCTTCAGTAAGAAGACTTGGGTTTACCAGACCTGCCGCCGGCAAAACAGGTACCACTGATAGCTTTAATGATGCATGGTTCATAGGGTTCACACCTGGTTTATCAACATCAGTATGGACAGGGTTTGATAAAAAGAAAAAGCTTATTAAAAAAAATGGAGGTGGAATAACCGGAGGAGTTGCAGCTGCACCCATCTGGACAGAATTTATGAAAAAAGCTTTGAAAAATTCACATAAAAAAGATTTTCCAATACCAAGAGATATTAAATTTGTTACAGTTAATACTATAACAGGTGCTGCCCCTGGACAAGAAAGTCTGCAAAAAAATAAAAAGTCTGGAAACAGCCAAGCTGAAATATATACCATAGCATTAAAGAGGGGACAGAAACTAAATAGCATTCAAACTAATCCTTTAAAAAACAATGTATCAAAACCTGCTGCTTCTCGAGGCTTACCCCTTGATTTGTCCCTTGACTTGCCTCCTGCTTCCAATGCTGACAAACCTGATATCACTGTAACCGACATCTTGATTGGAATTAATGACGAAAAAAAAGAGTCCGGGAGTGAAAATTGATCTGGTTCCTAAGACATATCAGTGTACGGTTATGGATCACGGCTCTTCTCTGTATGCCTGCATCCCTCTATATTGTTTTTAAACTCAGCAGCATTGCGCCGGATACAAATCCTATTACCCTTATTTTATCAATGGTTTTATTTATCTTTATTATTTTGGGATTAATCCTTGATTTTCTAGGAAAAAAAATAATCTCACGCTTGATTAAGGAAGGAGATGTATGGGAGAGGGCTGGAATTCATCAAAGAAGTGAAGAAAAATTTTATAAAGCTTTGCGCGTATATGACTCTTTTCTTATTTCACCATTGTCTGCCAGGGGTTGTGCCCAAAAGCTCTCCGGAGCAATGGCAAGATTCATGGCAGTATCTAAAAACAATGATGCATCTTTTGAAAAAGCTTCTACACTGTTTTTAAAGCTCTCCCCCGGGGATGAACACATGGCATTATTATGGCTGAGGAGACTCTTTAATACGGTTGACCTTGACTTTAATACAATTGACCACGATGTTCTTACCCTTATTGCAGAAAACCACTATCAAAATCAAAAAATTCTTCCATCACTTACAAATATTTTCATTCAACTGAAAAGAACTGATTTCACAGCTCAAAAAGTTTACAAACAAGCCTTAACCTATCTGAAAAAAAACAGTACCAAACGAACAGAGATACAAAAACTCCTCAGGGAAAATGAAGATAGCGACACAATGCCTTCAAAGCTCACATTTGCTGACTCTTCACCCCTTAAAAAGCCTGCATCAAACAGGAAATTCAAGATATCAAACTTTCTTGAAAAAACAGGCAATTATATCCATGTTATAATCAATCAAACCAGGTCATCATTAAATAAATTTTCCAACCTGCTAATAAAACATAAAAACATAAAAACCTATATCCAGCTTTCCCTGATAATTATCTGTCTGCTGCTGGTTACAAGCCTTTTATTCAGCACTTTTTCCAACTATCTCAAGCCAGATATACAAAAAAAAGATGCTCCGGGACAAGTCACAATAACAGCTGCAGTTCCTGATATGCCATACACTATACAGATTGCAGCATTTTTAAGCCAATCCCATGCTGAAAAATATACAACCACTTTAAAGAAAACAGGGCTTGATGCAAGGTTTGTAAAAGTTGATGGTAAAAATAAAGCATGGTATCTTGTACGGATATCTAAATTTAATGATAAAGCAAGCGCAGCAGCATATGGACAAAAACTTAAGGGTGAAGGATTAATTAAAGATTTCTTTGTTGCCAATAAATAAAAATCTGATTGACATCATTCTCTTTTTCTGACAGGAATTAGTTTTGTGATTTACTTTTACTATTATTAACTATTATTCAGGAACAACAGTATGATAATTGGTCTTGACGTGGGTGGCACACATACCGATGTTGTGCTTTTAAATGATAAGGGTGTTATAAAAAAGGTAAAAGTACCAACTGATCCTTCTGATCTTTTCAACACTGTTCTTACAGGAATAACTGAGCTTTTAGCTGATACTGCTCCTGAAAATATCAAAAAAATTATCCTCTCCACAACTCTTACAACCAATGCTGTTGTGCAGCAAAATGTCGACCCGGTAGGTATTGTTGTTACAAGTGGACCCGGCATAAATGCAGAACTTTTCAGCAGTGGTGAACACTATTATAAAGTAATGGGTGCAATGGATCACCGGGGAAGAGAGACCCAGAAAATTAATAAACAGGAAATTGAAGATATTGGAAAAAAGCTTAAAAAAGCAGGAGTCCAATATGTGGCTGTTGTTGGAAAATTTTCCGTGAGAAACCCTTCCCATGAAATCTTAATTAAAAGAATATTAAACAAACAGTTTAAAAAGATATTCATGGGTCATAATGTTTCAGGCAACTTGAATTTCCCCAGAAGGATTTCTACTGCCCATCTGAATGCTGCTGTCTACAGTATGCATAAAAAATTCTTTAAAGCTGTTAAAAAGTCCCTTGATGAAAAAGGTATAACAGCGCCCATTCAGGTGCTTAAAGCCGATGGTGGAACCATGAGCCTTGATGCATCAATTGAGTTCCCTGCCCAGACAGTGCTTTCAGGTCCTGCAGCAAGTATTATCGGCTCCATTCCCCATGCTGAAGAAAACAAGGACACCCTTGTTCTTGATATTGGAGGAACAACAACTGATATCTCTATTCTTGTAAACAAAACCCCGATCCTTGAACCCGTTGGAATAAGGAGAGGAGTCTACAAAAGCCTTATCCGATCTTTAAAAACATATTCCCGCGGCTTGGGTGGTGACAGCTTTATCAAGGTTGAAGATGACAATCTTGTGATAGGACCTGAAAGAAAAGGTGCTGCCATGGCATTTGGCGGTAATGAACCAACCCCAACAGATGCTCTTGTATATCTTGGTATAATGAATTCTGGCGACAAATCCCTTGCTGAAAAGGGTATCCTCCAGATTGCAGACAAACTTAAATTGTCTTTAGATGATGCAGCAAAATTGATCATTAAAACCACAGCAGAGATGATTATGGATCACTCTATGGCAATGGTGGAACGTA
>Ga0256845_1001414_pt1 | contig 19374 bp, 14 predicted proteins | sample RiftiametaG_FD_189101 | JGI IMG/M metagenome (GOLD analysis project Ga0256845, IMG submission 189101) | Tube worm associated microbial communities from hydrothermal vent at the East Pacific Rise, Pacific Ocean - Riftia | ecosystem: Host-associated > Annelida > Integument > Unclassified ...
CAACAGATAGGTTAATACCACAAGGCTCTTCAGTTTCTTTTGAAACAATTGACGAGGAAATAGGTGATGCACAGTATTTTGAATGGACTTTTGAAGGAGGAAATCCTGCAACTTATACAGGTCAATATCCACCAGAGATTTTTTATAGCACACCCGGATATTACGATGTTGCATTAAAAGTATGGAATGATGCTGGTTCAACCGATTCTTTAAATAAAACACAATATGTTGTTGTTGTTTCGCAATGGCCATATGATGAAGATGGTTATTGTGATGATATAACAAATATGTTACCAGGAGAAATGTCTCATCATGCACGACATTTAAGTGCTCAAGCAAATAATTGGGGATATTTTCCAGGTCATAATTATAAAAAAGTAAAATTTTATGCCGAAAAATTTGTAAATTATACTTTTAATAATGTGCAAGATATTAATATCAATAACTGTAGAATTTATAACGCATCTAACAATTATAATAAAGTAGTTTTTTATATTTGGGATGTTGATGAAAATACAGGTATGCCAGGAGCAGTATTAGGAAGTAAGGTGCAACATATAAGCGACTTTACACAAGGTGTTACTTTTCCTGCACATTTCGACCCTCCTGTTACTGTTGACGAATCATTTTATGCAGGATTTAAAATTCAGTATCCTTCTGCAACAAGTGGCGAGCCACAAGATACATTTGCAGTGTATTATTCAGGGGCTAGACCTACAGGTCCTAACACAGTAGTTTGTTCTACAAGTTCAACAGGTTGGAAAACGCCTACAGAAATGATGGGAGAACCTTTAGAAATTTCATTAGACCTTACAGTAAAAGCTTGTTTGGTTAAAGTTGATGAGATATTTAATTATGCAGATAAAATAGAATTATATCCAAATCCAACAAAAGGTAGAATTACTATAGACTTAGGTGATATGCCGTTTATTAATCCAGATTTAAGGGTTTATGATATTACCGGAAGATTAGTTTCTGCAAATTATTATCATACTTATGGTAATAAATATGAACTAGATTTATCTGATAATATGTCAGGTATTTATATGGTAACATTTGATTTTGGAGGAACAATTGTAACAAAGAAAGTTACTTTAATGAAATAAACTTCTACGAATACAATTCGTTTAAAATAGATTAACTATATTTGTTACCTATAAAAACAATTTTATATATATTTAAAAGCGGTTTTCTAATAAAAACCGCTTTTGTTTTATCTAAAAACCTTATACCCAACACCAATTTCAAGTAAATCAGCTTTAGCAAAATGAGTTTTAAGGGTTATATTGAGTAATAATCTTTTTGTTACATAAGCTCGTAAACCAATGCGTGTATATATTTCGCCATTAATGTTTAATTTGTCGTGCAAATAATAACCTAGTTGTAAAATATAAGAAACCTTGTTAAATATTAAGGCATAAGAAAGATGAGTTCCAAGTAAAAAATTATCAGTTCCATATTTTACTTCACATATTGTATCTACAGACGAATAATAACTTAAAGAGCCATCATAAAAACCATCAACACCAAATCCAAATTTAGATTTTTGACTTATACGATGATAATAATCAAAAACTAATGATGAGGCATAATATCTTTTGTTCATAGGTTTTGGAGTAGCTTTTATTCCCGAACCGTAAACAATTAAGAATTCATTTTTTTTGTAATCGGTATTTGTATATTCTTTTTCTATTATGACTGGGGCTTTTATAAGATACTTAATTCCCAAATTAATGTTTAAAACATTTATCCCCAAATTAGGAGTTTTAATTTTTGCATTAGAATAATGATTAACACCTATTACAGAATTTAGCACAAGTTTATCGTTAAGTTTATAATCGAAACCAAAACCTGCTTTAAAATAAACATTAAAATGAGTACCAATTACTCTGTTTTGATAATTACTTTCAATATCAAAAGGAGTAGTAATATATGTTATCCCAATTGAAAAATCAAATGTAGGTTTTATTCGCATTTTTTTGTTTGAAAACGGAAGTTTAATATACGAATAGATGGCATGTGCCGAACCAAGATACTCGTTATTTAATGATGCAAAATAATATCCCAGACCAATTTCCGGGAAAGCATATAATTTATGCCAGTATTTATTTCCATTTAGTTTTTTACCAAAATTTATATTTATGTTTGAAACATGTCCCGTAATATAATAATCTAAAATATCAGAATGTTTTCCAATATAGCCATATCCTGTTTGTATTTCTATTGAGTGTGGAAACCCACTATTTTTATTGTCTTGAGAAAAAGCAAAAATTGAAAAAATAAATAAGATGTATAAAAAAACTTTTTTCATTCAAGGAAACTTCTATTAATTATTTTCTTACGAGAAACAAAAATAACAAATAAGATGTGAATTAAAAATATTATTGCAATAACAGGTCATTTCAAATAATATCTCAATAACAAATTGTTTATTTTTTTGCTCCCAAAGAGGTTTTATAATTTTCCAATAAATCAAATAATTAATATTTGTTTTTTTATCTTTGTCGATATTTAATATTAATATGAGAACATTTTTATATAAAATAGTTGTATTTTTCTTATTGATTAGCTCGTTTTATTCGTATTCGCAAAAAGACACTTTAATATCAATAGATAATAACGTACTTGTTGGAGAAATAAAGAGTATGGAGCAAGGTGTTTTAACTATGAAGACCAAGTATAGTGATAAGGATTTTTTAATTGAATGGTTAAAAGTAAAAAAGATAATTTCTACAACATCTTTTAGAATTGTATTAAGTAATGGGTCTAGGTTCTTTGGTGTTTTAGTAATGGATACAATTACCGATAAAGTATTAATTAGAGATAATGAAAAAGGTTATCAATCTGTTAAAATTTACGATTTAGTTTATTTCGAAAAAATAGATAAAGGTAGTATTTTTGATGTACTAAAACTTTCTATGGATTTTGGTTATTCATATACAAAAAGTAATGAGTTGTCTCAATTAAATGGAGATATTAAAGCTAGTTACAATAAGCAAAGATGGGGTGCTTCAATGTTTTATAACACCGTGCAAAATGCTCAACGTGATGTGTCGCCAACAGTAAGAAATAATGGGGGATTTGGTGTAAAATATTTTTTTAATTATGGTCTGTTTGGTGCAATAGATGCCGATTATTATAGTAACAATGAACAAAATATGGATTTAAGAAGTAACTATAGTTTTGGTGTTGGTAAATATATTTTAAGAACAAATCAAATGTATTTAAATTTCTTTATAGGAACAGCATATTCTAAAGAAGTTTATACTGATACCGTGCCAACAAGAAAAAGTTACGAGGCAAAAGTTGGCTTAGAATTTAATATTTTTGATGTGGGCGATTTAGATCTTTTTACAAGTGCTTATTTATTTCCTAGTTTTACAGAAAATAGCCGTTTACGTTCAGTTTTAAAAGCTAATGTAAGATATGAATTTATAAACGATTTTTATTTTAAAACAGGTATCGACTATAATTATGATACAAAACCAATAATTGGTATTGACCCAGAAGATTTTGTTTTTACAGCAGGTATTGGTTGGGAGTTATAGTTTTTTTGTTTGCATATTTTTTTTTTAAACACAGCCTTGTTAATTAGGAAAGTTCTAAAAAAAAGTTTTAATTAAACTTAAAAAACAGGAATATCAGAAGTGTCGTTACTTTCAATATGTTCAGAATTTACCATTCCGTTTTTATAAATAATAGTTTTCTTTTTTCCATTCTTTTTCCAAATATAGAATGCTCCTTCTTTTAGGCCTTTCTGAAATTCACCTTCAGCTTTTTTATTTCCATTTCTATAGAATTGTAGAAATTTGCCATCTTTTTTACCTTCATAATATTCGCAAACTACCTTTTTTTGTTTGTTATCAAACCAAGTTATCCATTTTCCTTCTTTTTTACCATTTGAATAAGCACCCTCTTGTTTAATATTATCATTTTCGTGCCAAACAACCCATTTGCCACTTTTCATATTGTCTTTATAACAGCCTTTAGATTCATTATTGCCGTTTTCGTACCAAGTTTGCCAAACACCAACACGATCTCCATGTTCGCATTTTCCTTCTTCTTGTTTTTTGCCGTTTTCGTACCATACTAACCAAACACCATGTTCTTGTCCTTCAACATATTTTTTTTCACTTTTGATTTTACCACTTTCGTACCACTCTTTGCAAATGCCATCTTTCTTGTCGTTCTTGTAAGTACCTAAACTTTTTTTATTACTAGATGCATAAAATGTTTTAGCTACACCTTCTTTTTTCCCTTTTACATAATTCTTTTCTTCCGAAAGTGTTCCATTTTCATACCATATTTTAGATTTTCCTTCGTGAAGACCATTTATAAAAAAATCTTCATACAGAATTTGACCTTTATCGTTTGTGGTAATATATTTTCCGTTAATTCTGCCATCTTTATATTCTACTTCTTTAGATATTCCATATAATTCGGAACTACACGTTCCTGAATAAGGAGAATCTTCATTCAAAAAATAAACCTTTCCATCTTCTTTTTCATGAATTTTTGAACAATCGCTTTGTCTTGTACAAGAAAATAACGATAAAGCTAATCCAAAAAGTATAATATTTCGATTCAACATTTTAATTTTCATATTTTATTAAACAGTGTGTATTCTGTATATCATGTGTATTTGATGCAAAGATATTCATTTAATCCCCTATAAATCAATACGTGAATTCACGTATTACAAATATTTTTGACAGTCATTCAAATACAAACGATTACTCTATTAATAACACTGTTAAAAATATATTCTTTTTTACAGAAATACAAGATATCTAGACATTTTTTTTTAAAACATTTTTTTTTTAACATTTTGCAAATAAAAACATATTAAAATTTCATTTTTATTTGAGCTTTAATCTCAGATTTTGTATTCCCATCAATTTCCGACAAACCAGAACTAATTACGTTTCTATCAACATAATAAGTTTGCGAAAATCTTAACCAAAAGTCTATATTTTTTCGAATTTTTATTTTAATCATAGTGTAAAATCTACTACCTTTTCCGTAGTATGCCGGAACTGAAAATGCATATAAAACATCATTTTCGTAAGCATAAATTCTAGAATTATAATCATCGGTATCAAACACAGCATATCTAAAATAAAACGAAAATGGAATTATTTGCGGTTTGTAAACCAAATCTTGATAAATTACATATCCTTTAGAAATAGGATTTATACCATCGTTATATATTATTTGTTCAAATCTATTTTTTAAACTTACATTTCCTAAAACCCTATAAGACAAATGAAAACGGTATCGTAATTTGCTAATATCGCTTTGCTTTTTCACACCAATTTTTACATCAGAAATATCTTGTTGCTTAATTTCTTGACGCAAGTATGTTGTAAATTGAAAATCTCTTATTGGCGAATAATCTAATTGCAAAAAATAGTCGTGTCCATTTGATGGAGATGAAACTCTGTATTTTAACCAGTTAAACTGAAAATTATCGAAATATGCCGAAAATTTTAGCGATTTGTAAGGATAATAAACTGTGCCGATATATAAACCCGATTCGTTTTGGGTTTTAGACGCTTCGGAAAATCCTGTAGCATAAAGATTAACATAATCTTTTGCATAATTGCGATATATTGATGATAAATAAATTTGCTCCACCACTTTTATATTAACACCTGTTAATGCAGCAAAATTCATATTTTCATCACCTGCAAATTCTCCAAAAAAGTAATAACGATTAAGATTTACTTGATAATTTATTCCATAATTAAAATTATCGGAACCAGAAAAATTGTATGTTTTATATAATTGTGCATCGGGTATAATATCCAAATCAAATTTTGAATAAATTGCTGTTGCTCCAATTTTCACCTTTCCTTTAGAAAAGTTTAAATTTCCGCCAAATGCTTGTTCGTTTATTTGTCCTTTTTTGGCTAAGCCTGATAAAGTTCCATGATTATCAACACTATAAACAGAGGAAATATAATCGTGATAAGAATCTGATGTGTCTTTTAAAATATTGCCATCAATATTATGATTTGAGTAAAAACTCGTAAACTGAAAATTATTTTTTTCAAGACTTATTCCTACGCCACGAAAAAATTCTAATTCGTTTGTTGATGAATATTTTCGTAAACCTTGTGGCGATTTCATAATATTAAGTACATCGGTAGATTTATTAAATGCCATTCCTCTATAAAGTGTTAATCCTTGTCCAAATTGTGCAAGAAAATCGCCTACTACAATCTTTTTAACTATCCCAATATTATTAATTTGTATAAAGCCTGAATAAAAATCAAACCCATTGGGCTGCGAACCACGAAAAAATTCTTCGCCTGCATCTTTTTCGGCTGTTATTCCAAATTGAACTTTGTTAGAATATTTAAATCCATATCTGGCATAAAGTTTATACGGACTCCCTAAATATGAATTGCTGTTGGTTTTGTCGGCATCGGGAATATTATATCCTTTTTGGGTTTCTAAAATTTGCTGATACCGTAAAAGTATTTGATGTTTCCCATATTTAAATGTGTTTTTAAATGATTTTATATCAGCTTGTTGCCTCTCTTTAATCGTAATAAACGGAATAATATTTTTTACATCATCGTTATTAAAACCATTAATAAGTTTTAACTCATAAACCGATAAAAATTGCCCATATTTTTTACGATAATTAATTAAATTATTAATTTGAATATTGTTAAGAAATATTAGTTTAGATAAATCTTCTTTTGTGCAATAATTTATATTTATAGGATTATAATATATAGTAATTAAATCTTCGTATAGAGTTGTGTAATCTATATCTGCATCAATTTTTGAAGCAATATTTTCTATAATATTATCAATAACTTGGGTGCTTTGTTCGTGGTCTTGAGAAAAACCCAAAATGCTAATTGCAACAAATATTATAGCTAAATAATACTTCATTTATTCTCCGAAATTATAAGATAAGGTAATAAAAGGCGAGTATCCTAAATATTGATGATACGAAAAAGCAATGTCTATTGATAATCCTTTTGTTTTATAACCCATTCCTAAACTTATTAAGGTTGAATTTGTGGCAATACCCGTACGCAGCATCAGTTTTTTAACAATAGAAAACTCAATCCCTGCTCTAAAAACCATAGGATAATTTATATTTTTATCTATTTCGGCAGTTAAAAAAGCATCGTCAGAAAAATTATATCCTGCACCTAATTTAAATATTGATGAAATAGCTTCGTTGTTTATTGTGCTAGTGTATTTTGCTCTTGTTATATTATAGAAATGTGCTCCTATAAAAAGATTGTCTATTGGTTCTGAGAGAATACCTATTTCTGCCAAAGCAATTGCTTTGCTACCATAATCGTGAGCAATATATGTTCTTAAATAGTTTAATCCAATGCCTACCGAAAAGCGTTTGCCAAAAGATTTGCCATAGCTTATGCCTGTTTCTAAATCGTTGTAGTTAGAGTAACCTAAATAGTTTATTTTTAATCCGAATGTTCCTGAATTTGTTGGTATTGCAAACGCAAAAGCTTTATAACCAAGCCCACTTACGTTAAAACGATTTTCGTAATGTATGCCAAGCGAAGCATTTTGTAAAAAACCCAAACTTGCTTGATTATTACTAACTCCCCATAAGCCCATATTCACTACCGAACAGCCTCCCATGCCTGCTTCTCGAGACCCAACAGGCATTAAGTCTTTGTTATCGGCAAGTAATAATAGGTTTATGAAAACAAGAATAATTATTGTAAAAGTTTTCATGAATTTTAATTTGTTCACAAGTTAATTTTTTAGATTTAATTGTGCAAATTAAAAATATAAAATATTAAGATAAACTCATATACTAAAACCACATAGCTTTTCAGATTTTCTACTTTTTCTTCTTCCTTTTTTATTCGTTTAAAATTAATTTTTAGAAGTCCACATAAGAAATATACATTAATTTAAACTAAATTTGTAAAAAAACATTTTAGTATGCTTATCACAAAAGACAATAAGATGGGTGATATTATTCTTCACGACCATCAACTATTAGCTGTATTAAACAGGTTTGATATAGAACTAGGTTTTAGCGAAAAAACTGTTGAAGAAGTTTGTAAACTGCATAATATCAACACCGATTTTTTTCTTGAAATCACAAATGCTTTTCACGATGGTAATTTTTTTACTGATAAAAAACTAAAGAGTTTTTCTTTGGTTCTAATTGTTGAATACCTAAAAAAATCGCATAATTTTTATACTGATAAAAAAATACCTGATATTGAAAATCTTATAAATTCTATAAATTACAAAGCCAATGACAAAAAATATTCGGCAATTGTAAAAAAGTTTTTTAATGAATATAAATCTGAGCTAAAATCGCATATCGAAAAAGAAGAGCAAAGCGTTTATCCGTATGTTCTAAGTTTAGAATTTGCATTAAAAAATAAAGAGTTAGAAAAACAATTATTAAACGAAATTGAAAATCAATCTATTTTAAAATATCGTGACGAACATGATAATATTGAAGAAAAACTATTTGATTTAAAAAATATTATAATAAAATATTTACCTCCACCCGAAAATCCTGATGTGTGCAATGTTATACTAGCAAAGCTTTTCAGGTTAGAACAAGATTTAAATAATCATTCTAAAATTGAAAATAAGGTTATGATACCGGCAGCATACGAAATGGAAAAAGAGATAATTAAACTATATAAAAAAAACCTGATTAAAATAATTTAATATGTCTCAAATTAATGTTCTAATATCGGAGAAGGCGTTTATTATAAAAAAAGGTTTGCAATTTATTTTAAACGAATTTGAAAATTATTCCTATCAGTTTTATCAAAATGATAATAGTAATTTAAAAAAATATTTATCGAATAATAATGTTGATATATTGATTTGCAACAATAGTTTTTACACAGAAAACGACAAAGTTATCAATACAAAAAAGATAAAAACCATAATTATAGATTTTGATAATAAATCTTATTCAAATTTCTATATCAACACATCAGAGTGCGATAAATCGGTAATTACAAGCGTGTTGCAAGAAGCCGGTAAAAACAAAAAAGAAACCGAAAAAAAGAAAGAGGGAATTAGCGAAAGAGAAATTGCAGTTGTGCAATGTGTTGCCAAAGGAATGACAAATAAAGAAATTGCCGACAAACTTTTTATCAGCCAACATACAGTAATTACTCATCGCAAAAATATTACCCGAAAGCTTGGAATTAAAACAGTTTCGGGTCTAACTGTTTATGCAATTCTGAATAATATTATTGATATTAATGAAGTTAATTAGAGCTTGTCTATAAAGTCAGATTTCTGCGTTGTTGCTCAAAATTCCTAGTCTAAACTCTTGAGTTTACGAACAAGCCCCTAGTACAAAAAATCATTATAAGGATAACGCTTTATGTGTATTTCTTTAACCTTTTCATAAAGCATACTTCTAAACTTTTCGACATTTTGCTTTTGCAATGCCGAAATAAAAACACAAGGATTATTTGCTTTGGCAAGCCAATGATTTTTCATTTCTTCAAGCGAATAATTTTCTTCGGTACGTTCTGTTAAATCATCATCATCTTTCTTAATATAAGTATAGTTATCAATTTTATTGAAAACTATATATGTGGGTTTTTCTGTTTTGTCAATTTCGGCAAGTGTCTCGTTTACAGTGTTTATCTGGTCTTCAAAATTTGGGTGAGATATATCTACAACATGAATTAATATATCGGATTCTCTAACTTCGTCGAGTGTAGATTTAAACGATTCTACAAGCGAATGGGGTAATTTTCTGATAAAGCCAACAGTATCTGATAATAAAAATGGGAGATTTTCTATAACAACTTTACGAACAGTAGTGTCAAGAGTTGCAAAAAGCTTATCCTCGGCAAAAATCTCCGATTTTGCAAGCATATTCATTATTGTAGATTTGCCAACATTTGTATATCCAACAAGAGCAACTCGCATCATTTTGCCACGATTTTTTCGCTGTGTAGCTTTTTGTTTATCAATTTTGACGAGTTGTTCTTTTAGTCGTGAAATTTTATCACGAATTATTCTTCTATCAGTTTCTATTTCGGTTTCTCCTGGCCCTCGCAAACCAATACCTCCACGTTGTCGTTCAAGGTGTGTCCACATTCTTGTCAAACGTGGCAAAAGATATTGATATTGAGCAAGTTCTACCTGTGCTTTTGAGTGTGCTGTTCTTGCTCTATTAGCAAAAATATCTAAAATAAGATTTGTTCTGTCAAGAATTCTTGTTTCTAATACTTTTTCAATATTTCTTAGTTGTGTGGGCGATAATTCATCGTCAAAAATTACTAAATCAATTTCATTCTCAGCAACATAATCTTTTATATCGTTTATCTTTCCGGAACCAACAAATGTTTTTGTGTTCGGATTATCAATCTTTTGAGTAAAAACTTTCATGGTTTTTGCTCCTGCAGTATCTGTTAAAAATTTTAATTCGTCTAGATATTCTTTAACTTGTTTATCGGATTGCTTGTGATTTATTATCCCGACTAAAACAGCTTTCTCTTGTTCCTTTTTTGTGATATATGCTTTGCCCATTAAATAAAATTCTTTTTGCAAAAGTAATGATTTCAATTTAGAATTAACAATGGAGGCTTCTATTAATTTAATTTCTTACAATAAACTAATTTTTAAAAACTTATAATACAGTTTCAATATAAAATACGCTATTGGTTTTATTCTTATCTACTTTATGGACAGACCCTACTTAGTTTAAATCAATTTTATTGAGTATAAAATTAGAATCTATAACTTAAGCCAATAAAAGCTCCATTAGAATAGGTTCTATTAGGGATTATAGCTCCCACAATATTAGGGCTTACTATATTTATTTTTAAACTTTCGATAATATTAAACCCTACACCCAAACCTAAACTAAAGCCGGTATAGCCACCATACGAGAATAAAAAGTCAAAATTCATATATGGACTCATCACAAATTTATTATTTAAGAAAATTGCAGGCATAAACTGGTTAGAGTTAAAAAAATAGCCCATTCCTAATGTTGGGATATATTTATTATTTAAAAAGCGTTTTGTGTAAGCAAACTGAAATCGTTTTGGTAATGATTTTAAAAAAGTTTTGTTATCTGAGCTACTATATATAAGCTGCAAAATGCTATCTTGCGATATTTTATTACCGGTTTCAGGATTAAAAATATCATCAATTTCTTGTCCATCAAACCTAATAGTTGTATCGGCAGAATAATAAAGCGGATTATCGAACCAAGAAATAAGTCCTAAATCTGTTAAGGTTATTTCAAACCTGCTGTTATGCTTAATATCTTCATAAGCCCAATAAAAATTTAGCGATGCCCCCATTCCTCCAAGTGTTGCTATTGTAGATTTTGTGCTGTCGGAAGCAAAATAAGATGAGTTAATTGTTAATTCTATAAACTCGCCATCGGGTGCAGTAAATAATCTTGCATCGTTTGTGTATAAATACATATAATTCTGACCTTTTATTAAGGACAAACCAAAATAAACCGTATGATATCCGTTATTTTTTTCTGCAAAACGCTTAAACAAACCAAATTCAAAAGATTGATATGTTAATGTATTAATGTCTAGTTTAGAAATATCAGCATATTTGTCTTCGTACTGCTTATTACCGTAGAACATTAAATTATAAAAATCTTGAGAAAAATTTATATTTTGCATACTGTAATAATTCAATCCAAAACGCATACCCAAATTAGGAATACCAAAAAGTGTATCACCCATATATGCATAATAAATATTAGATTGAAAATAGTTTCCGTATTTATTAAAATCTTTTAACGAACTAGAGTTTTTTAATTCATCGTTAATAAAACTATTTTTTATCAAAGCTTTTGTTAAGCTGTTTTTTATGGCAGTAGAGCCATAAAAATAATCTGCGTTAATTCCGATTATAGATTTTTTTTTATCAAAACCTGAATGCAAGTTTGAATATCCGTAAGTGTCAAATACTTGCGAATACAAACTATTGTTTAGCAATAGAGTGAAAAATAATATTGAAATAATTCTAAAATTCATGAAAATGGATTAATCTAGTTCGCCAAAAACTGTTTTTAAAATATCGTTTACTCTTGCAAGCGGGTCTTCTCTAATTTGTTTTTCTTCTTCTTTTATTTTCTCGAATAAACCATCAAGTGCTTTTTCGGTTACATGAGTACTAAGGTCTGTATCTACCGGATCGAGTGGGTTTGCAAGATTATAAACAGAAGTAACGGAAAGCCATGTTGAGTTTGCCGAAGCTCCAAGTACAAGTTCTTTATCTAAGGAGATTTCTATTTTTGGTTTAAATATCTGATATAATTCGTGATACGTATTATCTCTTAAATAATGTGTTGCAGCAGAATCGGAACCATGTAAAATATTTACGGCATCAGTAATTGTCATATTTGTGATAGCTGAAACAAAAATATCAATTGCTTCGGGGGCTGCATCTTCGGCAGAACGGTTTATCATTAAAATTAAATCGTCAATTTGTTGCTGAATTCCTAAAGCACTTGCTACATTAATCATTTTATTTGCATTTGGTGGTAAAAATATTTTTATTAATGTGTCTTGAAAATACCCATCAACTTTAGACACTATGGCTACGGCTGTATCGGTGCCAACTTTTAATGCTTCTTTTAAACCTTCGGCAATTTGTGTATCGGTTAATGGTTTATCGGTATTGTCTATTACATCGTTTGCCTTTTCGCAAGAATAAAATGAGAACAATACAACTGTTATTAAAATTAAAATCTTTTTCATGTGTTTATATTTTTTAATTTTTTTTAAAAGTACAATTTTTTCTGAAATAAAAAAAAGGAGTTTAACAGCTCCTTTTTTTATTACCCTTATTCATGGTATAAATCCTCTTTATAAATATTGTATTTTTTATTAATGAACAATAAAATTTATAGGAATTGTAAAATACATACTTACGTTTTTGCCGTTTTGCTTTGCTGGTTTCCAATCAGGTAAAGCTTTAATTGTTTTTACGGCTGCTCTAGATAATGCTTTATCAGGCGAACGTAACACTTCAATATTAGATACTTTTCCTTTTTTATTTATAACAAATTTAATCCAAACTTTTCCGCTTATACCTAATTCTTTCTGTTGTCTAGGATAAACTGTGTTCTTTTTTACAAATTTTAATAACGCAATTTCGCCTCCTGGAAATTTGGCTCTATGTTCTAAATCTCCGGGATTAAACGGAGGTAAATCAGTATCTACAAATTTTTCTTCTTCTCCATCATCTCCAAATGGGTCTATTAATTTTTCCTCAAGATTTGTTTCCGAATTAAATTTTTCGAGATTGCTATTTTCTACTTCAACATTATTTTTTACCACCTCAAATTTAATTTGCTCTTTCACTTTTGGTGGTTTTGGTTTTTCCTTTATTCTTGTTATAGGAATAGGGTCTTCATCAATTAGTGTTCCCGAATTAAAAACTAACATATCTGTATTTGAGGAAAAATTCCACTCAAATGCTAATAACACAAACGACAAGGAGAGTATCACTCCTATAGCTTTAAAAATACTTCTTTTGCCTTGTAAATCTACTTTTTTTGCTTTCTTGCTTTCCATAATCTTTAAATTTTTAAGGTTTTTTCTGTTTTTTTATTATTTTTTTCAGATTAAACCTTTGGTTAATAATTAAATAAAAATCGCTATTTTATGTCTAAAACATTGATTTAATTAGGAAAGACGTCTTTCGTTATCAAATAAATCAAAATACGTGCCAAAAAAAAGATGCCTTTAAAAAAGGCATCTTTAAATTTTATATAAGAAAAGTTTTATTATTTTGTGGAATCAGCTTCTTTAAAAGCATTAAACTTACCTGTTATAGTTTCGCCAGAGCCTGCTGTACCTGAGAATGTACCTATAAATCTACCTCCTGCACCTTGATCTTGATTTACTACTAAAGTTCCTGTATGCATACCATAACTAACTCCGTTTATACTTATGTTTGCAGTAGCTTTGTCATTAGTAGAGAATGTATAATTACCCACTCCTGTATAATTACTTATCTCAAAAGAAACATAATCATTATTGTCACTTGACATATTTATATACACAGTAGTTTCAGATGCTTGGTAAGCATGTGCTGTACTTTCTGTAAAATTGTTATAAACATCGCCATTAATATTTATTTCGTTAGAACCCGTAGGTGGAGGTGTTGGTGGACATATTATTATATTTCCTGCATCATAATCGCCTGTTGTAGGATATATCCAAACTTCTTTTGTGTTATCTCCAACTTGGCATTGTATAGCTATACTTGGTATACCAACAGGAATTAGCAATCTAAATGAACCATTTTGAGTATATGTTTGGGTGGTGTAAGAACCATTTTGCATAAGTACCTTTCCTGCAAGCGATTGACCGTTGCAACCAACAAGTGTTCCTGTTACTGCTATCATATCTCCAGAAGGTATATTAATAACTAAATCTACAATACTTGTTTCGCCATCGGCAAGTCCTGCTTGCGTAACTTGATTAGAACTGAAATTATTATAATCGGTAGATAATACTTGAACTATAAAACCAGGTATTCCTGCAGGAACAACTCTTGAGTAATGTCCGTTATTATCTGTTACGGCATAGCTTTGCCCAACATTAACCCTAACTCCTGACACAGGATTTCCTGAAACATCTGAAACTGTTCCTTTTATTGTTGCCGAACCAGTGTAAGGGATTTGCATACTCCAATAAGAAAAATGTTCAACTTGAGAGATGTATTTTCCACCTTCTTTTCTACCGGAACCTTCGTTTGAGGCATAGGCCAAATTATCACCGGTATACCAATTGTCTATTGTATCTGGAGCTATGGATACAAATAATGATGGAATAACTGTTTCTATTTTAACTAAGGAATCGTTATCATTAGCTAAATTTAATAAGTCTCCATTATCATTACTTAATTCTATTAACATTCCACCTATTGACATTAAATAAACCTTTTCGGCTTGGTCTGGGTTGTTATTAGATGTTAATATTCCAAACTGATCTCCACCAGGGGCAAATCTTGAATACTCTAAATTAGATGCATCTAAATATTTTGCATTTACAGTAATATTACCAGTGTATGGATTGTTGTTCTCATCAACGTATGATAATCCGGCAGGAAAATGTATTTTGCCTTCGCCAAACATATCAATATCACCTCCATTTTCGGGTAAGAAACTTATACTTGACGAGGTGCTTTTAAGAATCATCGCTACGTTTAATTGAGTAATTCCTCCGGCAATTGTTTTTTCTGTTTTTACGGTTTCAAAATAATTTGCTTTTTTAAATTTTGCTAAAAACCTATCTTTATTTACAGTTACGGAGTTAAATATAAAAGACCCATCACTATTGGTTGTTAATGTTTTGTTTCCAAGCGAAATTTCTACATCACTTAAAACATCATGGTTTTGATCATAAACCATTCCCACAACTGTTGTTATAGTATAATCACTAGGTGTTGAAGGGGTGGTGGTATCATCACTTCTTTCTTTTTTGCATGAACTTAAAATTAGGCTTGCTCCAATTAACGATAGCACAAATAATTTAAATATATTTTTCATTATTTTTTTTTTAATTATTGTAAATCTTAAATTTTAGCCAAATTTCTTAAAATTAAATGAATAAAAAAAATATTATTATAATTTTTTAAAGATTAATATTTCTTTTAGTAAATAATATTTCTTCTATTGATATATCCAAAATTATATAGCTTTTAGAGTTTTCTGCTTTTTATTTTTATTTTTTTCTTATTAAGCTTTTATAAAAAAAATTAATGTATGTTTGAGATTGATAATTATTAAACTATTTTTGTAATAGTTTAATGTATTTTTTTAAATGGGGAAAATAAAAAACAACATATTATTAATCGTGCTTTTTTTATCTGTTTTTGCTTATGGGCAGAACGATAGTTTAATTAATTTGCTAAAAAAATCAAAAGCAGATTCTTCTAAAATTGATATACTTATTCAGTTATCTGAAAATATTGAAAATATTGATACGGCTTTAATTTATGCAGAAAAAGCTATGGAAGTAGCCGAATTAAATGGTGATAATTCTTTAATTGCAAAAAGTAATTTAAATATTGGGTCCTTGTATAATCAACTTGGATTTCAAGAAAAGGCAATTTCTTATTTTAATATAGCAGAAAAATATTACAAACAAGAAAATGCAAACAAACAGCTTATAGGTATTTACAATAAAAAAGGGTATGCTTACGAAGTTTCGGGAGATTACAAATCGGCAGGAGAATATTATTTAAAAGCATATAGCATAGTAGAAGAAATTGGTACTGATGTTGAAAAAGCAAGAACACTAAATAGTATTGGCTCTGTTTATTTTGCACAGAAAAATTACGAAGGAGCTATTGAATATTGGGAAAAAGCCTTAAAAATTGTCAAAAAAATTGATTATAAAAGAGGTATCTCAGCTATTTTGTCTAATCTAGGAAATGTGTATCTCGAAAACGAATATAAAAATTTAGATACAGCTTTATATTTTTACGAAGATGCTTTAAAAATATCAGAAGATATTAAAGATAGCACGGGTATAGGCTTTAAATTAAACAACATAGGTAATCTTTATATTGAAAAAGAAGACTACAATAAAGCATTAGATTATTACAATAGAGCTTTAAAAATAAAACAAGCAATGTCAGACTATAATGGTGTGACTTCTACTCTATATAATATTGCTAGAATCTACGAAAAACAGAAAAAACTAGACTTAGCACTAAAAAATATTAATGATGCTTTAGATATTGCAACTGAAAAAGATTACAAATCGCTACTAGTTGAATTATATGAAGAACAAGCTTTTATATATGAAAGCGATAAAAAATATAAAAAAGCATTAATAAGCTATTATAGATACGATTCTTTAAGAAAAGAAATCTATAGCAAAGAAATTGCAAATGCATATTCGCAAAACGAGAAGCGGTATAACTACGATAAAAAAGAAAAAGAAAACCAAATTTACAGAACAAAACAAAAAGCAAAAGAAGAAAAACAACGCAACTTTGTTATTGTATTAATTATTGGAATTATTTTCTTAATAATTATCGCCATTACTATTTTAAGAGGTTATCGTCAAAAGAAACAAGCTAATGAATTATTAGAAGTTCAGAAAACCGAAATTTTAGATAAAAACGAAAAACTATCGCAACTAAACGAAGAAATAATTCAACAAAAAGACGAAATTGAAGCTCAAAGAAATATGGTTTACACCCAAAAAGAAGAGCTAGAAGAAATTCATAAAGAGGTTACAAATAGTATTCGTTATGCAAAACGTATCCAAACCTCTACCCTACCAAAAATTGAAATATTAAAAGATGTTTTTGCCGACAGCTTTGTTCTTTTTAGACCAAAAGATGTTGTAAGTGGAGATTTTTATTGGTTTGCAAGCGTAGAAAATCACACAGTAATTACGGTTGCCGATTGTACCGGTCATGGTGTACCCGGTGCATTTATGAGTATGTTAGGAATGTCTTTATTAAAAGAAATTGTTGTAAAAGAGTATATTACCGAACCTTCTGTAATACTTAGAAAATTGCGTAAAGAAATTATAAATGCTTTACAACAAAAAGGAGTTTCCGGTGAGCAAAAAGACGGCATGGATATGGCTCTAATAAGCTATAACCACGATACAAAAACCACAAAATATGCAGGTGCAAACAATCCATTATATATAATTAGCTCTAACGAATTTGTTTGCGAAACAGCCGAAATTAAAATATTAGAATCGGAAACTTGCACAAAAAAATTATACGAAATTAAACCCGATAAAATGCCTATTGCCATTTATGAAAAAATGGATAGGTTTACATCTCACGAATTTACATTAAGCGAAGGAGATGTTCTGTATATGTCGTCAGACGGATTTCCTGACCAATTTGGTGGACCAAAAGGCAAAAAATTTAAATACAAACCTTTTAAAGAATTGCTATTACACAACAGTAATCTACCAATGAACACCCAACACAATAAATTAAACGACACTATTGTTGATTGGATGGGAGATTTAGAACAAATTGATGATGTTTGCATAATGGGAATAAAAGCATAAATTTACATATCTTTACATAAAAAAACTTGATTGTATTTTACCTTATTATATTTATTTATTGTTTTAGCATTTTATATTTTGCTGTAAGTTTTTCTATTACAAAAAATGATACCTACTCTAAAAAACAAGACAAAACAGTTTCTATTTTAATACCTTTTAAAAACGAAGCACACAATCTTAAATCTTTATTAAACAATTTAATAAACCAAAGCTATCCGAAAGAAAATTTAGAAATTATTTTTATTGATGATAATTCAACAGATGCAGGCAATGAAATAATTAAAAAATTTACACAAAAATATCAATATATAAAGTGTGTGTTTTCAAAAGAACAGGGCAAAAAAAACGCATTAAAACTTGGTGTTCAACAATCTACAGCCGAAATCATTATACATACTGATGCAGATGTTAGTTTAAACAAAAACTGGGTAAACTCTATAGTTAATAGTTTTAGTGATGAAAAAACACTACTATCCTTTGGGTCTGTAGTTTTTGAGCATAATAGTTTTTTTGCAAAACTACAAAGTCTAGAATTAATAAGTTTATCAGGAATTGCAGCTTCAACAGCAATGATAAAGCACCCTATATTAATAAGTGGTGCAAACCTTGCTTACAGAAAGCAGCTTAAACAAACTTTCGTTGAAAGCATAAATAATATTGCATCTGGCGACGATATGTTTTTTCTCGAAAAAGTGAAAAAGGAATATCCAAACTCTATAAAATATATAAAAGACACAAATAATATTGTAAAAACAAATGCCGAAAAAAACATAAAATCTTTAATCAACCAAAGAATTAGATGGGCAGGGAAAACTAAAAAAATGAAAGATATAGAAATAATATTAACAGGTTTACTTTCTTTTTTATCAAATATCTCAATTGTTATTATTTCAATAAGCTACGTTTATAGCAATAATATATTTTTTATTTTAAGTGCTGTAATCATTAAATTTTTTACAGAATTTATAGCTCTTTTTATCTACTCAAAACATTTTAACCAACAAGAACTAATTGCATTATTTCCAATTCTTTTTTTTATTTACCCTATTTACATAATCAGCATTGCTAGTTTTAGCTTATTTCTGAAACCAAAATGGAAATAAACTACTCAAAATACTACAACACCTTGAGGTTTTTTTGTCGTACTAATGTTCTATTGTTAAATTGTTATATTGTTAAACTGTTATATTGTTAAATTGTTCTATTGTTCCATGGCTAATTAGGGTCTGCTGAAAAGCTCTGAGGTGTATTAGATTTTTATATTCTGAAATGCAGATGTATATACATACCTCAAATTGAAGAAGATAAAAATATGATGTGCCTCAGAGCAAGCATAAAACTA
>Ga0256845_1001415_pt1 | contig 19363 bp, 17 predicted proteins | sample RiftiametaG_FD_189101 | JGI IMG/M metagenome (GOLD analysis project Ga0256845, IMG submission 189101) | Tube worm associated microbial communities from hydrothermal vent at the East Pacific Rise, Pacific Ocean - Riftia | ecosystem: Host-associated > Annelida > Integument > Unclassified ...
ACTTAACTGCCGAAGAGAAAAAATTACTTTACACTTCAGCTAAAGCTGTTAAAGATGTAATGATTGTTCTTGATGATATGGATTTATTTGAACAAAAATACGGAAGAAAAAATCCTGTCCCCGAAATTTAATACATTTTTAAAATATATTTTTTTTAAAGAGAGGTTTCGCATGCCTCTCTTTTTTTATACATTAGCCAAAAAAAACAAATTATGATTATTGATATACCATTGAAAATAATAGAACTCGAAGATTCCAGCTATCATATAATGCTTGAAGCTGTTTTTAATAAAATCACAAAAGGCAACCTTATTATTGATACCGGAGCATCAAAAACCGTTTTTGATATCAATTTTGTTAAAAATTTTATTGAAGATGTTGAAGATGTTGAAGAAGAAAATTCTTCAGGTATTAATGCCATGATTTCACAAACAAAGATAGGAACTATGCCTCTATTAACTATCAATAAATTTGAAATTGAAAATTACAAAACCGTATTACTCGACTTATCTCATATTAATAATATATATCAACAATATACAAATATGCACATTGCCGGTTTAATCGGTAGTGATTTTTTAGTAAAATACGATGCAGTAATTAATTATGGAGCAAAAATAATTTCATTAAATATTTAATTTTTCTTTAAATTAGTGCAGTAAATTTAAAATATATCTGTTATGAAAAAACTACTATTTTTTATTGCTTTGTTATTTATCAACAATATTATTTTTGCCTATTCAGGTGAAGTTGAAAAATCAATACCCACACCCGATAACTTTCCGACAGGATTATGCTTTGATGGTCAAAATCTTTGGATAGCCGATAGAGGAACAGATAAATTATATTATATAAATCTCGAAAACGGTAAAGTTATTCGCTCAATAGAATCACCGGCATACTGGCCTATGGGCTTAGCTTGGGACGGACAATATCTTTGGAATGCCGATTTTAGAGGACGCTCGGATAAATCGGAAGATTTAGACGGAATGATTTTTAAAATTGACCCAAAAGACGGAACTATTTTAAAAACGCTGCAAGCTCCCGCAAAAAGCGTAAAAGGACTAACATTTGACGGTAAATATTTTTGGTGCGTTGACGACCGCAATGATAAAATAATTCAGTTTAGCCAAGTTGACGGAACTACAATAAAATCATTTGCTTCACCGGCAAAAGATCCAAAAGGAATTACTTTTGACGGTAAATACCTGTGGATTTCCGACAGAGAAACCGATGAAATTTATATGGTTGACCCAAACACCGGTTTTGTAATTGTAATTATTGATGCTCCGGGAAATTATGTTCACGGATTAGCTGTAAACGGTAATAAACTTTGGGCTGTTGACTACGAAGATAATAAAGTATATCAACTTAAAATTCGTGACAACGAAAACTTTGTGCGTAAAGATAAACAAATGCACAAAGTTACTTACAAACACAGAGTTACATGCTATGGTCCGGGTAAAATAAAATATTTGAAAGTAAGCATTGCATTACCTGCCAACAGAGATAATCAAAAAATTATCGGCGATTTTAAATATAATATTAAACCAACCAAGATAGTTACCGACCGCTGGAATCAAAAAGCTGCCGTATATGAATTTAAAGATATTAAACCAGGAGAAAAAACAAACATTGAAGTTACTACTGTGTTTGAATCTTATAATGTAAGGTATTTTATCTATCCCGAAAAGGTGGGTTCGCTTAATGATATTCCAGCCGACATAAAAAATAAATATCTTGCCGATGATGAAAAATATCAAATAAACAGTAATGTTATTCAAGATATTATTAAGAATGTTGTAGGTGACGAAACAAATCCGTATTGGATTTTACGCAAAATACACCAATACCTTATCGGACATTTGCATTATCTTATGGATGGTGCTTGGGATACTGCTCCCACTGTATTAACCAATGGACATGGCTCTTGTTCGGAATATTCGTTTGCTTTTATTGCTCTTTGTAAAGCTGCAGGATTACCCACGCGATATGTTGGCTCTACGTGGGACAGAAAAGAATATGCTTACATGGATGATGTTTATCACCGTTGGGTTGAAGTTTATCTGCCAAATTACGGATGGATACCGACCGACCCGACACATGGCGACCGTCAATTACCAAGAGACCAAGCATATCCGATAGGACTTGTCAGAAACTCTGCTCTTATTACAACCCAATCGGGAGGCGGCTCTAAAACTATGGGTTGGACATATAACAGTAATGTGGAATATGTTACCGAACCAAAAACAAATCTTAACATAACTCATTTTGCCGATTGGGATAAAGTAAAATAAATATATAATTTAAATAAAAAACTAAACATTATGAAAAAATATGGTTTAATCGGATATCCTTTGGATCAATCTTTTTCAAAAGATTTTTTTACAAAAAAATTTCATAATAATAATATTGATGCCGAATATCTAAATTTTGAATTGGAGTCAATAGGAGAATTCCCCGAGATTATTGACGATAATCCCAACCTTATTGGATTTAACATAACTATACCTTATAAAGAAAAAATACTGCCTTTTTTAACAAATCTTGATAAAGAAGCAGAAAAAGTAATGGCTGTAAATACCGTGAAAATTCAAGTAAATCCTAAAGAAAAACGACTTGTAGGCTATAATACTGATGTTTACGGATTTGAAGAAACATTAAAACCACACCTGCAATCTCATCATACAAAAGCATTAATTTTAGGAACAGGAGGAGCTTCAAAAGCTGTAAAATATGTTTTGGAAAAATTAGGTATAGAATATAAATTTGTTTCCCGCGGAAAGGAACGAGGATATTTAACTTACAAAAAACTAAACAACGATATTATTGCCGAACATACTCTAATTATTAACACAACTCCTTTGGGCATGTTTCCCGATGTTGACAGTTATCCGGTTTTACCTTACAATGCAATAACCAACAAACATTTGTGTTACGACTTAATTTATAATCCTCCCGAAACCATATTTTTAAAAAAATCGAAAGAACAAGGTGCTACAACAATAAACGGTAAAGATATGCTTATAAAACAAGCTGAAAAATCTTGGGAGATTTGGAATATGTAAAAACTATTCCTCTTCCGATTTTTCTATTTTAACAGAAATAGTATCACTTAATACACTATCATTCGCAGTGCCGAATTCTAATTCTTCAAGAGTTTTTTCAAGACTGTCAAGCGATTCTGTATTGTCATCATAATCATCTAAATTATCAATGTTTCCTATGTTGTCAATATGGTTAGCCCAATGAATCATCTCTTTGAAATTATTATTGGCAATATTTTGAATACCTATTACAAATACTATCCAAAAAACAGATAAAAACATGGTTAGCCCACCAAGTGTTATCCCTGCTATACTCATGCCTTTTGACGAATTGGTTTTTGCCAGAGAAACACTGCCGAAAATTACCGCTAACACGCCAAGAATTATTGCAAAAACTCCTAAGCACGGAATTATTGATATTAATAATCCTATTATCCCTAAAATTAATCCCGCAATAGCCATTCCCTGACGGGAATTTTGATTAATTGTTGTATTATTCATAATTGATTAATTTTCTGTTTTATACTACTTTATATATTGCAAAGATAAAACTTTTATACTATTAAAATGACGATTTTCAATTTGTTTTGTTACAGTTGTCTCTCCTGTTCCACGTTACTTACAAAAATTGAACTATAAAATAATATGTAATTATTCCCGAAGCTATAAGTTTCATTCCCACACCCAACAAGAAACCTGCCAATGCACCCCAAGCTGCTCTAAAAGCCTTTTCTGTATTGTTATGTAACGACAACTCTCCCAACAAAGCTCCTATAAAAGGACCTAATATTATTCCCAAAATACCAAAAAACAAACCAACTACCAAGCCTATTGCAGCACCCCATATTCCTCGTTTACTGCCCCCAAATTTTTTTGTTCCCCATACAGGAACTATATAATCAAGAATTGTAACAGCTACGGCTACTGCCCCAAGCATCCAAAGTAAATCGTTATCAATCGGACCCCATTTTGAATAATTAACACTTACCAATGCTAAAAAACTAATGGGAGGTCCCGGTAATACGGGTAGAACACATCCTATTAATCCTAATATTATCAATGTTATTCCCAATGCAAGTAAAAATAAATCTGCCATTTTATATTTTCGTTTTTTTATTTAATGCCAAAAAATATGCTCCAAATAATGCCGGTATTGCCAAATTTATAAACCATAACAAAACCGATGCTTCAACTACTCCAAAAATACCTTGCGTAAATGGTTCAAATACCATTACGGCAACAGAACCTCGAATACTCAATTCTCCAAGTGCAACAGTAGGTATTCCTGTTGTTATTAAATAAATAACTCCTATTGCTGTTATTGCCATAAAATAAGAAATATCTACATCGAAAATTATTAATAAAATATAAAATTGTAATGTAAAAACAGCATATCGTAAAAAACCAACAAACAAAACCAACAGCAGATCATCTGTTCTATATTTTTTAATAAAATTAATAAACTCGGAATACTTCCTGAAAAATGAAAATTTATACAATAACCACTCTAATTTATCTATATTTAAATATATGATAATTAGAAATATATCTATAACTATTGTTATTACATATATAAAAGTGTTCGAAAAAAAATCATTATTTGTAATGTTATTTTTATAAAAAAGAAGAAGAAATAATCCTGATGTTACAGTAACAATAAGTTGCGAAAGACTTCCTATAAGAGTTGCAAAAGTTCCTTGAACTCGATGTTCGGGCTGTAAAATAAATATCCTACCGGCAAAATCACCTATGCGTTTAGGAGTAAATATTGATGCTGTCACTCCGGCAAACACAGCTTTAAACGATTGATAAATTGTAATTTTACTGATATTTTTTAAAAGAAATTTAAACTTATATGCTTCAAGTAACCAATTTACAAACATTAGCAAAATAGTTAATATCAATAACTTAATGTTATAAAACGAAAAACTGAAAAAATTATTAAATAGTATTCCGCTCTGCTTTTCTTGGTAAATTTTATAAAAAATATAAAAAAGACTTGCCGCAATAATAATTGCTTTTATTATGGGTATTATTTTTTTCAAATTATTATTTTTTATAATTCAAAATTACAATAACAAACCGGAGAATCCCTATTTGTCAAATATTTTTTTGAGAGTTGCTAAAAATACTTTTTTATCTTTTTAACCAACTTCATTATTAATTTTGTCTTTAAAAATAGTATTTTTACTGAATTTAATAAAAAAGTCAGTCGATAATCAATACTTATTCAATTGATAAAAAAAATAATAATATTAGGTCCGGCTCATCCTTACAGAGGAGGTATAGCTTTATTTAACGAAAGGTTAGCCGCTGAATTTCAAAAAGAAGGAGTAGATGTTGAAATACAAACTTTTACTTTACAATATCCCAATTTTTTATTTCCGGGCAAAACACAATATGCCGAAAATGATGCTCCCAAAAATCTTACAATAGAACAATCGTTAAATTCTGTAAATCCGCTGAATTGGATTAAAACAGCAAAAAAAATTAAAAAACGGCAACCCGATATTTTGCTTGTAAGATATTGGTTACCTTTTATGGCTCCAAGCCTTGGAACAGTAGCTTGTATTGTTCGTAAAAATAAAAAAATAAAAGTTCTGTCGCTGGTTGATAATATCATACCACACGAAAAACGTCCCGGTGACCACATTTTTTCTTCGTATTTTGTGAAAAGTGTTGATGGATTTGTTGTAATGTCGAAAAGTGTTTTGCACGATTTGCAAACTTTTGACAAAAAAAAACCTAAGCTGTTTAGTCCTCACCCATTGTATGACAATTTTGGGCAAAAAACCGATAAAACAACTTCGTTGCAAAAATTAAATCTCAATCCCGAATATAACTATGTGCTGTTTTTCGGACTTATCAGAGATTATAAAGGGCTTGATTTATTGCTTGAGGCTTTCGCCGATAAAAGATTTACCGAATTAAAAATAAAACTTATTGTAGCAGGCGAATTTTACTCCAACGAAGCTAAATATAATACGATAATCGATAAATTTAATCTTCACGAAAGTGTAATTATTCACAACCGTTTTATTCCCGACAATGAAGTTACCTATTATTTTGGTGCAACCGATATTATTGCCCAACCATATAAATCAGCTACGCAAAGCGGTGTAACACAAATAGGATATCATTTTGAAAAACCTATGCTGGTAACAAATGTAGGTGGCTTAGCTGAGATTATTCCCGACGGCAAAGCCGGCTATGTGGTTAATGTTAATCCTAAAGATATAGCCGATAAACTTGTTGACTTTTTTGAAAATAACCGGCAAAATGATTTTATTGAAAATATAAAAGAAGAAAAAAAGAAATATGCATGGAGTAAAATGACCGATACAATCCGTAATCTTTATGACGTGGTTAATAAATAACAAATTTTATTCAATTGTTAATTACAAAAAGTAAAATAATGATTGATATAAAAGAGATATTTACTCAATACTACTCTCCTCTATGTAATTATGCAGCTAAAATAATTGCTGACAGCATTACTGCCGAAGATATTGTACAAAATCTTTTTATTCAACTTATTGAAAATAATAAAACAGATATTAAAAACCCTGAACGCTTTTTACTGCGAGCCGTAAAATTTAAATGTATTGATTATTTACGAACAAAAGATTTTAAAAGCGAAATTCATTTAAACAATCTTCCCGAACTTATTGATTCGGATAAACAAGATATTTCCGAAGAAGATATTGAACCTTTATTACACTATTTTGCAGCTAAATTACCCCCTAAAACCAGAGAAGTTTTTCTTTTAAGCAGAAAATCGGGACTTAAATACAAAGATATTGCCGAAGAACTTAATATTTCTGTTAAAACTGTTGAAAACCAAATGGGGCGTGCTTTGCGAATAATGCGACAACTGCTTAAAGAACAAGAATTCCTGACAATTTTATTATTTCTTTAAATAATAATTTATGAGCATTTCATAATAAAACTCACACCTTAACTGTCAAGCACTTTGTAAAGAAAATAATAAAAGCCTGTTAAAAACAGGCTGCCGGAGAAAGGCATGGCATATTTATAATCACCACGTTAAAACGTGGTGTTAATCTCATCTTTAAAAAAATATTTTCTCTCCAATAGGGGTATAACTTCTTTTTACCGACATACTGTTAAAAGAGCAATAAAATTTTACAGTTATGCCGGAAATATACAACTTATTAGCAAAGCATTTTTTGAATGAAACTTCTGAAAAAGAAGAGCAAAGTATAGATAAGTTCAAAAAAGAAAATCCCGAAGAGTATCAAATACTAAAACAACTTTGGGAAAAAGGAAATATCAAGGTTAAAGACTTTGATACCGCTAAGGCTTGGAACAGAGTTCAAAAACAGGTTAAACGTAAAAATCAAACAAAAGTAATTTCGCTTTGGACTAGGTTGAACAAAACAGCAGTAGCCGCCGCAGCAATTTTACTAATAGGAATATCCGCACTTTTTGTTTACAACAATATGCAGGTGAAAATGATTACAAAACAGTTATCAGCCAATGCAGAACCTATACAGATAATACTTCCCGACAGTTCTGTTGTTTGGTTGAACAGAAACTCGGCTGTTACTTTTCCCGAAAAATTTAAAAATAATATACGAAACATAAAATTAAAGGGAGAAGCATTTTTTAAAGTAACACGAAATCCCGAAAAACCATTTGTTATTAATACTCAAAATGCTGAAATAACGGTTCTCGGGACATCTTTTAACATAAAAAACAGTAATAATACAACAAGAGTTGATGTTACAACCGGAAAAGTTAATGTAAGTAATTTAGACCACACTGAACAAACAATCATTACAACCGGACTTTCCGCCATGGTAACAAATACCAAAACAAAACAGTTTAAGAATGACAACCCTAACTATTTAGCGTGGAAAACAGGAGATTTTATATTTAAAAATACAACACTAATCAAAGCTATTGACGATTTAAACAGTTATTACAACAACTGTTTTGTTTTAAGCGATACAACAAATATTCCTTGCAGCTTAACAGCCAAATTTCATAAAGCCGGCATAAAAGAAGTACTTGAAATTCTTGAACTTACCTGTGATATAAAAATTGTAAAAAAAGAAAATAAATACATAATAAAAACCGAGTAAATAATAAAAGCAATCAAAAATATTTTAAATATTAAGTATATGAAACATCTTAGGTACATAAAAATTATTTTACTTTTAATTATGTCAATTCCTGTTTTGGGACAAGAAATTAATCTTGACAAAAACATAAGCATAACTTTTCAAAATATCAGTTTGGAAGATGCTCTTAAAAAATTGGAACAGAAATTTAATATCTCTTTTGCATACAACAGCAACTTAAAAGAGTTAAATCAAACAGTTAATAAAAGCTACAACAACAAAACTATTAATGAAATTTTAAACGATTTACTGCCTGCGTATAATTTGGGTTTTAAACTTATAGGCACTCAAATTACCATTTATACATTAGAGAGAAAAAACAGAATAAATGTTTCGGGCTATATTTACGATGCAAAAACAGGCGAAGCATTAATTGCCTGCACCATTTACAGCAAAAAGCACAGTATTGGCACAGTATCAAATAATTACGGATATTACAGCTTAACAATTCCAAGTTCGGAATTACCGCTTATTGTTACCTTCTCGTTCATCGGATATGAAAAAAAAGAGGTAGTTATAAACAAATACGATAATAAAGTAAATGTCAGGCTTTCGCCGGAAGATGTAACATTGGGAGAAGTAGTAATACACCAAGATAAAATCAACGATAAGGTTACATCTACAAATATAGGTTTGATTAAACTGAAAGCAAAAGAGATAAACGCCATTCCTGCCATTGGTGGTGAGGTTGATGTTTTAAAAGCAGTTACTCTGCTACCCGGAATCAAACAAGGTGTTGACGGAAGTTCGGGATTCTATGTTCGCGGAGGCGGACCCGACCAGAATCTGATTTTGCTTGACGGCGTTCCTCTTTATAACCCGTACCACCTGTGGGGATTTTTATCGTCGTTTAATTCCGATGCCATTAACAATATGGAAATAATAAAAGGAGCTTTTCCTGCACGCTACGGCGGACGGTTATCTTCCGTGTTGGATATTACAATGAAAGAAGGTAATAATCAAGAGTGGCACACCGACCTTACCGTAGGGTTAATATCTGCAAAAGCATCGGTAAGCGGACCATTGGTAAAAAACAAAAGCTCAATAATGGTTTCAGCTCGAAGAACTTATCTCGATTTAATTTTAGTGCCCATAAACCACCTTCAAAATTCCGATGACGACTATAAAAGCACACAGGGCTATAAGTTTACCGATTTTAATTTAAAATATAATTACAAGTTTTCGGATAAAGACCGTATTTATGTAAGCGGATTTTTTAGTCGCGATAAATATTACTACAACACAAAAAGTATGTATAACGGAGAAGAATTCAAATCTACCGAAACAGTAAAAGACAACAAAGGGTGGGGAAATATTATCAGCTCTGTTCGTTGGAATCACCTGTTTGACAGTAAATTATTTTTAAATACAACAGCTTATTATACAGGTTATAATTATTACACTTACAATTTATATCAGGCAGAAAGTTCCGATACCGATATTTATCCCGAAAGTAAAAATTCCGTTGATTATTCATCAATTATAAACGACTTTGCCTTAAAGCAAGATTATCAATTTATGCCAAACAATAAGCACTCAATACGATTTGGAATAGGTGGCATTTATCACAAATTTAAGCCCTGAGTTGAATATTTTTATTCAAAAACAGGAAAAGAGACTGTTGGCAATAAATATAAAAACAATGATATCTCGGCAGGAGAGTTTTCTGTTTATTTTGAAGATGATTTCAGTCTGTCCCGTATTATTAAGTTAAATGCAGGTATTCACGCTTCAGGATTTTTGGTGCAAAACAAATTTTATAATTCGTTGCAACCGCGTTTAAGTATGCGTTTTTTGGTAAATCCTAATTTTTCAATAAAAGCAGGATATTCCACTATGGCTCAATACATTCACTTGCTGTCAAGTTCCGGTATTACACAATCATCAGACCTTTGGGTGCCAAGCACAGCTGAGATAGAACCCGAAACCTCGGAGCAATATTCATTGGGTATTACAAGTGTTATTAAAAACAGCTACCTACTCGAAGTTGACGGGTATTACAAAACTATGGATAACCTGTTGGAATACAAAGACGGAGCAAGTTTTTACACTACTGCAACAGGTTGGGAAGACAAAGTAGCCCAAGGCAAAGGCGATGCTTACGGAGTTGAGATTTTTTTGAAAAAAACAAAAGGAAAGTTAACGGGATGGCTCGGCTATACACTTTCATGGACAAATCGTGTTTTCGATGAAATAAACTACGGTAAAGAGTTTCCATACCGGTACGACCGTCGTCACGACATTTCCATTGTGGGAATGTATCACTTTAATGAAAAATGGTCGCTGAATGCTTCGTGGGTTTACTATACCGGCAATGCAGTAAGTGTTCCTACCACAGCATACGCAGAGCCGGGGTATGACGGCAAGTATCATTCGTGGTCTAGCTTTCCTTCGCCGTATTCAACTACCGGCTCTGAGATTTCAACCTCCGGAATAATTGAAAATTACGGCTCTCGAAACAATTATCGCCTTCCGGCTTATCACCGTTTAGATGTGAGTGCCACAATGAGAATAAAACATCCGAAAACAAGGCAAGAACTGAGTTTCGGATTTACAAATTTATACAACAGATTTAATCCTTCGTTTTATTACTCATCGCACGAACGTGATTTGGATACGGGAGAATCTAAACTTTATTATTATCAGGTAACACTATTTCCCATAATGCCGACAATCAGTTATAAAATTTCGTGGTAAAAATTTAAAATTTAAAGATTATGAAAAACACATTATACATCATCAGCATATTATTTGTCGTACTTACAGCTTGTGAAAAAGAGTTAAAAATAAATACAACCAAAGAAGAAAACAAAATAGTGATAAACTCAATAATTAATACCGACAGTGTTTTTACTGCGGAAGTAACAAAAACATTTTCTCCTTACAACAATATTAATGTTGAAGAATTGAAGGATGCCGAAGTAACTGTTTTTGAAAATGATATTTTTATAGAAAAACTGACTTACAATAAATTTTCATACGATTCTTTGGGTAAATTCAGAGGAACCTTTATTCCGCAATTAAATAAACAATACAAAATTGAGGTGACAACCCAAAATTCAGATTTGGCACAAGCAAAAACATCAATTCCCGAAAAAGTAACTATTTCAAACACACAAGCAATAGAAGTTAAATGGGGCGAAGATAATTTAACATCGCGAAGATTTAATTTTTCGTTTACACTAAATGACATGGAAGGAGAAGACTACTATTATTTGATAATTGCCTTTCCGGTTTTTAAAATTGATACTATCAATCATGATACTTCATTTTTAGAATTTCAATATTGTGAAATTGAAACCGGCGATTTACCGCAAAGCCAACTCTATTTACGCAACGGATTAGTTTTTAACGATAAAGCATTTAACACCACAAATCATATTGTAAGCGGTTCGGCAACTACTTATGCTGATGCATTCAGCGAAAATACCAATTACTATTCTTGGGATGAACGCGAAAAAGTTTATTATGTTAATTTTAATAAAATTTACATTTATCTACAGCACTTAAATAAAGAGTTGTATCAATTTTATTCAAGTCACGCTAAAATGTTAAAAAATCAAGACGATTTATATTCTGAACCTGTGCCTGTTTACTCTAATATAGAAAACGGATACGGTATTTTCGCAGGTGAGAATACCACTTTGGAAAAGGTAAATGTTGAGTTATTAGAGTAATTACTTTAATAAAATGCTATTTGGTTTAAACTATTTATTTGTATTTTCGCAACAAATATTTACAACAGTTTAAAACACAATAATATGAGAAATATAAGCATACAGTCAATTATAGATAATGCCATATCAATTAAAAAAACTATTCTTGAAGACAAGCATTTACAACAAACAGTTCAAGATGTAGCCGAAGCAATAGTAAATTGTTATAAAAACGGTGGTAAAGTGCTATTTTGCGGAAACGGAGGCAGTGCAGCCGATGCTCAACATCTTGCGGCAGAGTTATCGGGCAGATTTTATTTCGACCGTCCGCCTCTTGAAGCCGAAGCATTGCACGTTAACACATCGTATGTTACAGCTGTGGCAAACGACTACTCATACAACGAAATTTATTCGCGATATGTAAATGGTGTAGGCAAAAAAGGAGATGTGATTCTCGGCTTATCAACATCAGGCAACAGCAAAAATGTGGTAAAAGCTCTTGAAACAGCCAAAAGCAAAAGTATGATAACTGTTGCTTTTACAGGTGAATCAGGCGGAGAGATGAAAAATATTGCCGACTTTTTGCTTAATGTTCCGTCAAACGATACTCCGCGTATTCAGGAAAATCATATTATGCTCGGACATATTATCTGCGAAATTGTTGAGGAAAAATTATTTGGGAAGTAGCAATTTACATATAAAAAACATCTTCTTCCTCGGGCATTGCAATCCACAAAATTATATAGATTAAAGTGCCTGGGAAACCGGCACTTAATATACTGATTAACAGATATAATATTCTCACTGTAGCAATATCCCAACCTAACCATTCGGCAATGCCGGCACAAACACCTGCTATTACTTTGTTTTTTGAGCGAGTTAATTTTGCTTTATTCATCTGATTAAATTTTATTTTCAATGGTCAACCGAAACATCCTGTTTGCTAATTCACATTCTCAATTTTAGTATTTCTTCTATAATCATGCTTTCCGAAATAAATTCTCCGAAAAAATCGGAGTAAACCGGAACAAGCTGCGTGGGTTAAATAAAATTATCATGGATGTTTCATATTATCTTAAATTTATTCTCCTGTCATAATAAATGTAGGTTTTTGTTGAAATGTTTTATATAGTGGTCTGAGCCTCTCTGTATTGTAAAATTGATTAATATCAATCAATTTTTTCGAAGCAGTAACCACATCAAGCGGAGCATTGTCGTAACGTCCGTTCCTGAGAATAATTAATCTGCCGTGAATACCTTTAAGAATTAAGTCTAAAGCCAGATTACCATAAGCCATAGGCACAATAGAATCCATAGCATCGGGGTCGCCGCCGCGAACCATATAACCTAAATTTTGATTTATATAATTAATAGTTATTCCATTATTATATTTTGGTGTTAAATCCTTAATTCTATCGGCTACATCTTGTCCTATGCCGCCAAGTTTTTTATGTCCGTAAGCATCGGTAAGATGATTAGAAAAAGCCATGGTATCCATTCCCTTATATTTTGCACCTTCCGACACAAGTAAAACCGAATATTTACTCGGATTAGTATTTCTATCCTCAACAAGTAGTTTTGTAAGATACTCTATATCAAATTGATACTCAGGAATAACACATCTATTTGCGGCTCCTGCCATAGTAGGTAACAATGCTGTATATCCGGCATATCGTCCGAAAACCTCAATTACAAGAATACGCTCGTGTGAGCCTGCTGATGTTCGTAAATTATTTACCAATTCTATTGTTCTGGTAACACAAGTACTAAAACCGATACAATAATCAGTTCCCGGAACATCGTTATCCATAGTTTTGGGAATTGCTACAACCTTCACCCCTTCAGAATACAATCTTACCCCATAACTCAAAGTATCATCTCCTCCTATCGGTATCAAATAATCAACACCCAAAAACTCAAAATTTTTCAGCACTTCGGGTGTTAAATCATTTACATCATCACTATATTTATCTTTCAAATGCTCAGGCACTTCATTCTTTTGCACATGACTCGGACGAGTTCGCGAAGTATGCAAAAAAGTGCCGCCCGTTCTACCCGAACGATTTACAATTTCTTCGGTAAGTTCAATAACAAAATCGGTATTATCGGCTTTTTTATCTCTTATAATATTTATGGGACCCGCCCAACCTCGTCTAAAACCCAATACACGATACCCTTCGCGTAAAGCACGTATTGTAATTGCACGTATTGCCGGATTTAAACCCGGAACATCACCCCCACCGGTAAGTATTGCTATTGTTCCTTTAGCATTTCCCATAATTAATAAATTTTAACGTTTTCTATTTATTTTTTTACAATAAAATGGTATATTTATTGAAATATATCTACTAATTTAATCAATTATTATTTTAAAAAAAAGGCAGTGTCAAATAATATTTTTAGATTTGCATTGTTTTTATATATAAATAACTTGATAACTAAATTAATTTAAATGCCGAAAACAATTAATAATTTTTTTTCAAACAAACTTGTCTTAATCACAATTTTTTTTATCGCTCTTATTTCTAAGCACGACTTGTTATTCGGGCAACAAATAGAAAAAAATTATATTATCGGCGAATTAGTCATCAATTCAAAGGACGAAATAAATCCCGATGAGTTTCACAATGAGATTATCGAAGAGATTATTTTTGATGAAATAAATACCATTTTAAGCAAAAAAGGGTTCGATAAAAAACAAAAAAGCAGTTTCCTTAAAGAAGTATCCGAATCGCAAGCCATTTACATGTCGAAAACAGGTTTGGTAAATACAGAAAGAGATACAAAAGATAAAAGAACAATAGTTGACAGATTGAAATTTTACGGCGGCTCGGGAATAGGTGCTGAATTAGTTGCAAAAAGCAATGTTCGAAGCGGAAAAATTCCTTATACTTATGCAAAAGTAGCTGACGATATTGTTTTTAAATGGTTTGCCAGTTCCAAAAAATCAAAACTTCTTCAAGGACTCGATTATAATCAAATAGGCATTAGTGCAAGATTAGATGAACAAAAACGCAAAGTCTATATCTCAGTTGTTTTCGGGAATTTTAAATCTTTAAACGAAGGAACAAAATATCTGTCGAACCTGAAAGTACCTTATTCTCAAAAAACTTACGGACTGAAACCTGCCGACAAAGTATTTTGCAAAAAAGTTTATCGCTATAATAAACTACCTGAACTTCAAGACGGGCTTACTGTTGAAGGAAATACAATTTATTTTGAAACCAACAATATTAAAACCATTAAAAAACTTGTGGGTAAAAAGAAAGACGGACTGGCTGTTGATATTATTCAAAAAGACCAATTTGCTTGTGCTTATCCTAATATTATTAACCATAGTCTTATTAATACCGGAATTTTAACCAAAAGAATTTACTCAAAAAAACTATTTAAAAATAATTTGGCAGACATAGAAACAAACCCTAAGGCTTTTAAAGTTCAATTGGGTGTTATTCCCGAAGAGTTAAATGACAAATATGAATTAAATCTTGTAATTATTAAAAATAAAAGCGTTTGCAGTATTGTGCCCGAAAGTTTCGTTATTCAAACAACCGGAACTTATACTCGGAATATAAATTTGCTTGCCGATACTGTTACTGTTAATTCAAAATTTAATTACAAACCTGTTGCCGACTCTATGGATTTGTGTTTCAAAATACCATTTGAGAATAAAAAATACGCATATAAAGCCGAAGATATTGAACCGTTTTTAAAACTACTTAATGAACCTGCATTTTTAATTTACGACCTGAAAATTACTGCTTATAGTTCAATTGAAGGTTCTGACAAAGAAAATGGAATACTTCAGCAAAAACGTGCTGAAAGTATTATTAAAGCTCTGAAAGACCGCCAAAATCAAATAATGGATACCGAAATTATCACTGCATATAATTGGAAAGATTTTCAACGCGATATAAAAAAGACACAACATAATATCTTAGCATCCATGACAATGGAAGAAGCTCAGGAATATATCAGAAATTATAAACTGAATAAAGAACTTGAACCTATCCTGAAAAATCACAGATATGCCAAAATTGATATGAAAGTTACTTACGACATATCAGGCGAAAATGAACAACCTTTTGTTATTCGTAAATTTAATAATGCAATAATTGCCGAAGACAGAATTTTAGCTTTATCGATTGAAAAATACATAATGAAACAGGTTTTAAATTACAAATATAAGCCGCAAGTATTTGAGCAATTACAAATTCCCGACAAAAAACAATATGCCGGAATGTTAATGAATAAATATTGGATATTGTATTTTACAAAACAGATGTCGAAAAAAGATTTTGCACTTAAAGTTGAAGAACTGAATGAACTCAATCCACGAAATGAATATATTGCTTTCAACAATCTGTTTTTAAAAGTTACACAACCGAAAGTAAATATTGCCGACGCTTCAATTATTCAAACAAAAATAGACCAATTGTATTATACTCCTCTCAGAAAAAAAACAGTTGACGGTTTAAATATTAAATATCAATTTAAATTAATTAATTATGCCGACTCAGTTGGTGACACCAAACTAAAAGCCGAATGTATCGACAGAATTAAAGGTATTGTTGACATAAGAGAAGAAACATTGCCCAATTCGTTAAAACTTGCCGAACTGTTTATTGAAAATGCCGATTATCCGTTTGCAATAAAAACTCTTGAGCCTTGGATTTATCATCCCAATGCAAATGAAAATCTTTTTTACACATACGTTTCATTATGCAGCAGATACGAAATGCGTATGCACACTCAAAAGTTTAATTATGCTATGAAAAGAGCACAAGAACTTAATCCCAAACGTTATTGCAATTTATTTGACGGCAATCATTTTTCATTAAAAGTGCTTGAAAATAAAAAAGTTAAAGAAAGCTATTGTAAATATTGCAGCGAACACGAAAAAGTTGCACAAGAGTAATTATTAATTTATTTTAATTGATGACAGAAAAGATACTACACGTTGAAGCCATTGACCCGCTTGAACTGTTCGGAGTAAATAATACTAAACTCGATATAATAAAAAAAGCATTTCCTAAAGTGCAACTTATAGTTCGCGGACACGAAATAAAAGTTATCGGCGAAGATAAACACATTACCGATTTTGAAAATAAACTTAAAGAGATAATTAACTTTTTCGATAAATTCAACAAACTGTCCGAAGATGATATTTTACAAATATTAAATGCTACTGTTATATCATCGAATCACGATGCTCAAGACGATTTTATTCTTTTCGGTAATCACGGAAAACCAATTAGAGCACTAACAAAGAATCAGAAAAAACTTGTTATCGAAAGTTATAAAAACGATTTACTTTTTGCCTTAGGACCTGCCGGCTCGGGAAAAACATATACAGCAATTGCATTGGCTGTTCGTGCTTTACGCAACAGAGAAATAAAACGTATTGTGCTAAGCCGTCCGGCTGTTGAAGCAGGCGAGAGATTAGGATTTTTACCCGGTGATTTAAAAGAAAAAATAGACCCCTATTTACAACCGCTGTATGATGCCTTGAATGATATGATTCCCGCAAAAAAACTCGAAGGATATATCGAAGAAGGAATAATACAAATAGCTCCGCTGGCTTTTATGCGTGGTAGAACCCTTGACAATGCTTTTGTAATTCTTGACGAAGCTCAAAATACTACAGCATTGCAAATGAAGATGTTTTTAACACGAATGGGGCTTAACGCAAAGTTTATTGTTACAGGCGATATTACACAAATAGACCTGCCTAAAATAAACGACAGCGGACTTATTAAATCAATTAAAATACTGCAAAACATTTCGGGCATAGGAATTGTTAAACTTGACGAAACCGATATTGTAAGACATAAACTTGTAAAAGAGATAGTAAAAGCATATGAAACTGACCATAACTAGAATAGTTACTCACGACATAAAGGCAAATAGCAGATAAATAAAATTTAAACACATAAAAAAGTTAATATTAAAAATCAAATAAATATGGATAAGGCAATAATTGAAACTAATTTTAATTTTCCGAAACAAAAGAGTGTTTATAAAGGAAAAGTTCGTGATGTTTACAATATCAACGATGAACATTTGGTAATGGTTGTATCCGACAGAATTTCGGCATTCGATGTTGTATTGCCTAAAGGAATACCTTACAAAGGACAAGTATTAAATCAAATAGCTGCCAAATTTTTAGATGCTACGGCAGATATTGTCCCCAACTGGAAAATGGCAACTCCCGACCCGAATGTTACGGTAGGAATAGCTTGTGAACCTTTTCCCGTAGAAATGATAGTTCGCGGATACTTGACAGGCAGCTCATGGCGGTTGTATAAAAACGGAGGACGTGAAATTTGTGGTGTGCCGTTACCCGAAGGATTAAACGAACATCAAGCATTCCCTGAGCCTATACTTACTCCCACAACAAAAGCCGAAATGGGTTTTCACGACGAAAATATATCTCGTAACGAAATAATTAAGCAGGGATTGGTATCGGAAGAAGATTATATACAACTCGAAAAATATTCAATGGAATTATTTAAAAGAGGAACTAAAATTGCCAATAAAATGGGATTAATTCTTGTTGATACAAAATACGAATTCGGCAAAAAAGACGGTAAAATTTATCTGATTGATGAAATTCATACTCCCGACTCATCTCGCTATTTTTATGCCGACGGATATGCCGAAAGGTTTGCCAAAGGCGAAAATCAAAAGCAATTGTCAAAAGAATTTGTTCGCGAATGGTTAATGGACAACGGCTTTCAAGGCAGAGAAGATGATGTGTTACCCGAATTAACAGATGATTTTATAAATCAAGTATCGGAACGTTATATTGAGCTTTACGAAACAATTACCGGTGATAAATTTAAAAAAGCCGATTTATCGTCAATAAATGAACGAATAGAAAAAAATGTGACAGATTATTTAAATAATTTATAGTCAAAAAGTTATAAAGGAGCGTAAAAAAAAGAGTAAAAAAAATGATTTTTTTACTCTTTTTTATTTGCACAAAAACATAATTGTTTTACTTTTGCACACCGTTTTGAGACAGTCAAGACGGTAAGTTCTCTTAAAAATGGTTGTGTTGTGAAGCCGATGTAGCTCAGTTGGTCAGAGCAGCTGATTTGTAATCAGCAGGTCGTGGGTTCGAATCCCTCTATCGGCTCAACTGTAAAGTTCTTTTTATTATTATTGGGGAGATACCAAAGTGGCCAACTGGGGCAGACTGTAACTCTGCTGTCTTACGACTTCGTAGGTTCGAATCCTGCTCTCCCCACACATCTTTATAAGCGGGAGTAGCTCAGTTGATAGAGCATTAGCCTTCCAAGCTAAGGGCCGCGGGTTTGAATCCCGTCTCCCGCTCAAAAACAAAAAAGTCTGATTCAAAATATTGAATCAGACTTTTTTGTTTTATATAAATTTCACTAAACTTTTTTTTGTTCTACTGTTATTTTAATGGATAACTTAAAATACTTAGGATTTATTCTTTAAATGAATAAAAATATTAAAATACTATAACAAAGATAATTATTAAACC
>Ga0256845_1001416_pt1 | contig 19358 bp, 14 predicted proteins | sample RiftiametaG_FD_189101 | JGI IMG/M metagenome (GOLD analysis project Ga0256845, IMG submission 189101) | Tube worm associated microbial communities from hydrothermal vent at the East Pacific Rise, Pacific Ocean - Riftia | ecosystem: Host-associated > Annelida > Integument > Unclassified ...
ATACGATTAAGTAAAAAAATAGGATTATATCGGCAGAAATATTGCGGATGTATACTCTCGCAGCAACAGACAACCGCTGTATTGTAAATATGTAATGTGAAGTCATACTGATGATATAATCACTATTACTGCTTTTTAATTGCAACTGTTTCAACTGCACGTTCGTTTGATGCAACAATTCTATACTGAACGGAATTAAAAACGAACCGATCGCTCTTTTTTGGTATTTTCCCGAGATACCAGCAGACAAATCCTGCAAGTGTTTCAAAACCGCGTTTTGGAATTGATAGCCCTAATTTTTGATTAATATCATCAATATCCATATCCGCACGAACAATATATTCATTTCGCCGTTTTTGCAGTAATGGTTCATTACCGACACCGGGCGGATTAATTTCACCAATGAGTTCTTCAGCAATGTCTTCAAGGGTTATCATTCCTGCACAGCCGCCGAATTCGTCAACAACAAAAATAAGCGGAATATGTTTTTGCTGCATTTCATTAAGCAGATCATCAATCATTTTTGTTTCAGGGACAAAAATCGGTTTATGTATATATTTTTTCAGCGGGGTGTTTTTATGGGTATTGAATAATTCACTGGTTACGATATAGCCGATGATATTATCTACCCGTTCATTAAATATTGGAATACGTTCAAAGGTATGTTTTTTTATTAAATTTAGGACATCTTCAATAGTTCCGGTATCCTCCATACAGATAATATCAATCAACGGCTTCATGATTTCCCTGCTATAGGTCGCACCGAAATCGAAAATACTGTGAATAATTTGTTCCTGCTCTTTAGTAATGACACCGGATTGTGTACTTAAATTAAAAAGTGCGCGAAGTTCATTGCGGTTAACATGTGTACGTTCGCCACTTTTTGAAAGGTGTAAAATATTCATAACGGCTTGTGTGATGAATGTTAGGAATACGGTTATCGGATAGGTCAGCAGCATGGTGAAACGTATAACCGGTGCCATAAACATAAGCAGTGGTGTTGCATGTGCACGGGCAATTGTTTTTGGAATGATTTCAGCAAAAATCAATAGAATAAATGTCATAATTAATGGCGCATAATATAATGATTGATCTCCGAATAAACGCTTATGAATAATCCAATAGGTGAATAATGAAGTAACGGCAATATGGCAGCTGTTGGTTATTAGAAGAAGAGTGGTGATGGCTTTTTCTTTTGTTTTAATGAGTGCTAATGCCCGTTGTGCGCGTTTTTCGCTTTTAATGCCCCGTAGAATTAAACGATCAGCAGAAAGCAATGCTGTTTCCATACCGGATGCATATGCTGCACCAAAAAGCAGTATACTGATAATCGGAATATATAATAATTCTATCGGCATTAGAAATCCACCGTAATTTTTTGTATTTGTTTTTGTGTCATTGTGTTTATCGTAAACATAATACTATTGATATAAAACCGTTCATGTACTTTCGGGAATCGTTCAGCATGTTCGGTTATCATACCGCCGATCGTATCAGCGTTTCGTGCACTTAACGAGGTGTTGAAGAGACGATTAAACTTTTCTATCGACATTTCGCCGCGAATCAGCCAGCGGCGCCGGCTAATACGCCGATAGGGTAAATCACTTCTTAATTCTTCAGTAATGGTTCCCATTATTTCATGTGTTAGATCATAGAGGGTAATAATTCCATGCGTACCGCCGTATTCATCAAGAACAACGGCAAAGTTCCGATGTTCTTTCTGAAAAACCGCAAGGAGTTCGTTTACGGTATTTGAACCGGGTATATTAATAACCGGTCGAATGAGCGGTCGAATAGTTTTAACGTGTTTCAAGTTATGCCAATACGGGAGAAGTTCAATTTTATTAATAACTCCGTATATTTCGTCAATATTGTTTTTACAGATAGGAACCGTGCGGTAGGGATGATTAACAATCAATGTGATTATCGTATTCAATGGCAATGAGTCTTGAACGGCAAAAACTTTTGTGCGCGGTACCGCAATAGCTGAGACGCTGGTTGAGAATGATTGTATAACATTCGTAAAGAGTTCCTTTTCATCAGTATCAATCGCACCGCTTTCATGTCCCAGTAAAATTGCAGTTTTAAGTTTTTTTATATTAGTATCATATCCATATTTTTGTGCCGGCATAATAAACTGTATAACAGTATTCGTAATCCCTAATAAGAAAGTTTTCACCGGATATAACAGCCAATAAAATATTGTGATGGGAAGAATATTAATTTGTGCGATTGATTTAGGGTTATTAACCGCGATCAGTTTCGGTATTATCTCACCAACAATTAAAATGAGAATAGTCATAATGCCGGTAACAATCAGTACTCCGTTTGCAGTTGAAAAATGAAAATGTTCAACAACACCGGTCGCAAGTGCAGATGAAGATGTGTTAACCAACATATTGCCTAAAAGAATAGTAATCAGGAGGTGATTTGGTTTTCTCAACATTCGTGCAATAAGACGGGAACGAAAACGTTTTGATTGGCGATAGAGTTCAAGGGTATATGGTTTTAGGGAGAAAAAAGACGTTTCTGATGATGAAAAAAAACCTGAGAGCACCAACAGTCCGGACAAAAAGACCCATATTAATAAAGGAGTATCACGCACGGTCAATTATAACTTTTTTAATGGCAGTAATTTCATATGTATTGAATATTATCAATATTGCTTCTTTTCTGTCAAGAGGGGGCGTTTAGTTATTGATTTGCTCTAAGCGCGCACGGGCACGATTAATATTACGGCGAGCATCGGCATGATTCGGATCAATACGGAGTACTTTTTCCCATAATGCTATTGCTTGTTTATAATTGCCGCGGTTATACTCACTGACTCCTTTATAGTATAAGGAACGGGATTCAGCATTTCCTGATCCGTAGGAAACGGTTTTTGATGACGTGCCGCTGAGCCGTGCACGCGCACGCTGAATATAAATTACGGCATCTGAAAATCTTCGGTTTCGCGACGGGTTTTTATCCATTGCGATAACCGTTTGCCATGCTGATATAGCTTGTGGATAATTGCCGGTGTTATATAAAGCGACTCCTTCGTTATACTTTGATTCAATCATTGCGGGGTCGATGGGGCTGGGAGGATTACAGCGCGAAATCCAAGTATCAATATCGGGATAGTCAGGAGCTAACTTTTTAATAAGCTGAAACTTTCGTAAAGCAGGCTTGTATTTTTTTTGTGATAACAATTCTTTCCCATCTTCCAATGTACGGGTAACAGTAGCGTCAAATTCGTTTTTATCTGTTTTATACAATATACGCAGCAGGTATTCTTGTGAGAGACCGTGACGCGGAAATAATGCTAATATTTGATTAAAAAAGTATTCTGATACTTCATACTGTTGTTTAGAAAATGCTTGTTTTCCGTTTCGCAGCAGTTCAGCAACTATTTCATAGTAGGGGGAATCTTCGGAAACGCGTTCATTGTCAAAGTACAATTGTTCTCGCCGTGCAAGATTAAGGAATTCAATTGCAATAGTGTTTTCCGGATCAATTTCCAATACTTTTTCAAATTGAGATATAGCGTTGCGCCAATCCTCAACTTTATAATACTCGATACCGGTTTTTAAATACTGTTCGACTAATTCACGATTCTTTTTTTCTAATGCAGTTGCAACAAAATCAATACGGTCTCTGGTATATGACAAATACGTTATGGCATTGGTTAAGGTCGGATTAAGATTGCTTGCTGTTTCAAAACGATCATATGCCGTTTGAAAACTTTTCAATGCGTTTTTCAGTTCTGCAGCGGTTTGTTTTTCATCTCCTTCATTATATTTTATTTTACCGAATTCAAATTGCTGCTGTGCATCCGCAGCAAGTAATTTTTGTTCTTCAAGTTCTTGTCGGCGTTTATTGACATTATGCAGTCGTTGTTGTGCCGGCTTGTTTTCCGGATCAATTCCAAGTACTTCGGTATACCGGTTCTTTGCAGTATTTAAATCATCAACAGAAAATGCCGTATCTCCTTGTGTAATCAGTTCTGCTATTTTTGCTTCTTTTTTTTGTTCTTCCAGTTTGGAGCGTGTTCGTTGTATGCCATTATTAATAACACGTTGTGTTTCCTGATTATCCGGCTGTAACTGCTGTGCGGCAGAGTATGCCTGAAGGGCTTCTTTGTATTTTCCCGCTTCTTCATATTGCTGGGCACGGCTTACATGCAAAGCAATTTCGTTTTTACGATTTTCTTCGTTAATGAGTTCATCAAGTTCGGCAAGGCGCAGTTTTGCTTCCATATTATCAGGTTCAAGCATGAGGAGAACCTGATACAATGCTTGCGCTTTTCGTAATTCACCATCGGCAAAAAGCTGCTCTGCCATGGATTGTGTACGTTCTGCTTCATCCAGCATATCATCCTGTTCCAGCATTTGATAACAGAGATTAAGATAGAAAAGTGCTTTTTCATGACGCGGATTAATCATTAAGGTATGCTTGAATTCAGGAATAGCATTGGTATATTCAGTTTTTTTGAAATAGGAAAGCCCGCGATAATAATGCGTTTCCATAATATTATATTTTTTATATGCTTTCTCCATGCCGTCGCGTGCTTTTTCATGGTTCGGATTAAGCTCCAGTGTTGCCCGCCATTCATCAACAGCTGATTTAAAATCGCGGGTGATGTAGGAATGTAACCCTTGTATGTAGAGCGATTCTTCTGTTTCGGCGCCGGCAATCAATGGTGGGGCAGCAATACTGAGCAGTATTAGTATCAGTAGGAATATATTGTTTTTCATACATATATACGTTTTACTTGCCGCGGTATGCGACATAATATTTCGTAGGTTATTGTATCGGCATGTGCGGCATGTTCGTGTACTGAAAGTTCTTTGTTTCCCTGATGTCCCCATAGTACGACCTCGTCACCCGGTTGAACACGTGCAATAGCTGTGGCATCAATTAATAACTGGTCCATGCATATAGTGCCGACCATTTTTGCAAATGTCTTTTTTACCAGAACACGTCCTTTATTAGTCAGTGCGCGCGGAATACCATCACCATATCCTGCCGCGACGGTTGCGATAATAGATTTTCGCTTTGTCGTATATCGCGCTAAATACGACAGGGATGTTCCTGCAGGAATGGTTCGTACGGAAACAATTTTTGTACGCAAAGAACTGATACACTGCATCGACGGATCTGTAATTTTATTATCGGGAGATAACCCGTATAACATAATACCCGGGCGCACCATGGTAAAGCGGCTTGCCGGGGTATATAATGATGCAACGCTGTTCGCTGCATGTATCAATGAGGGGAGAGGGCGCTGTACTTCCCATGCATGAAGAAAAGTATTAAAACGGTTTAGTTGCTGTTGTACTGAACGTTTATTGGTGCTATGATAAAAGTGAGTATACAACCCTTCAATAACAATCTTTTTTTGTGTGCGAATGGTATCAAATAATACAGAATAATCTTCCGGTCGAAATCCGAGCCGTCCCATACCCGTATCAATATTTAAATGCATTTTCATTGGTCGGCGGAGTTTTTTATTAATTAGTGTTAATGTATTAATATCAGTAATTGTTGGGGTAAGGTTATAAAAACGAAATAGTTTAATTTCATTCGGCAGCGGCGGGATAAAGACGACAATAGGTTTTCGTATGCCCGCATGTCGCAGCGTTATGCCTTCACCGAATGATGCAACACCAAAACAATTACAGCCGGACTGTGCCAGTGTTCGTGCAATTGGAATAATACCATGTCCATATGCATCAGCTTTAACGGTTGCAAGGATGCGTTCGTTTTTTAATTTATTTTTTAGGACATTAAAATTATTTCTCAGTCTGCTCAGGTTGATAATTAATTGTGCAGAGCGCTGCTGAAAGGGCATTATTATTTTCCTATCTTTTTTTTAATTTCATTAATCGCATAAAACGATGAATCGATGGTAATGACTTTTTGATATTGTATCAACGCTTTCTTTGAATGATGTAGTTTTTCCAATGTTTTCCCCTGCCAGTAATATGTAAATGCATAATTCGGGTCAATACGTGCGGCTTCCTGAAAATCTGCTAATGCGTCATCATACCGAGAAGCACGGTAATGGTTGTATCCTCTGATAATATATGCGTCAGCTAATGCGCGGGGAGCATAATTTGTTAGTGTTTCTGCAGTCATGGGCTCTTCAAAAACAACTGTTCCGCGCGTACATTGCCGACTGCCGATGAAAACAGCAAGTACGGTAATAAATCCGATAGAGATATGCATAAGCACGTGCCGATTGTTTTTTTTCTGTCTCAATAAAGAATGGCTCCCTAATTGTCGAAAATAAAATATGAACATCAGTAGTGCATATTATTATAAAAAACGTGAAACACGCTGCGCAGCTCGTACACCGGCTCATATTACCGCATTTTTCAGCTTTGTCAACGGACCGCGTAGCATACAACATGAATGTCTTATTAAAAATTTAAGTATCTGCAATATGGGGATATGCTCACGTACTGCTTTACAACGAGGCGATCAACTGGAAATACAATATGCACTTGACCAAAAAGTTCTCCGGCAGTTTATTCAAATCAGCCGCAGTAATGGGGTTGAATCAGGAGCCCAAATACTCAAAGTCCCGCGCATTCATAAAACTATCATGCAGCAGTATATTCGACATGAAAGACATGCGGCACTTCAGAAACTTTTAACGGCTTCATCTTCATCGGTATAAACATCAAACAGATCAATTAATTCAACAACTTTAAATATTTTTCGTACGGCATCATTCATATTCATTAATCTCATTTTGCCGTCTTTATCTTTCAGTTTTCGTTTTGTTGCGATAAAAATTCGTAATCCTGAACTTGAAAGGTATTCAACTTTTTCAAGATTGATAAGTATATTTATATTGTCTTTGTTTTCTATAAGTCTATCTATTGCTTTCTCAATATCATTTGATTGATGAACATCTAATCGCCCTTCCAGATCAATAATAACAACGTTCGGGTTAATGCTATTCGTTCTTGTTGTTAGTGCCACAGGATTCCTCCTCAATAATTATATCAGTGAAGATATTTTGTCATAGTACATTTATTTTGGGAATGTGATTCATCAAATGAAAAACATACTTCATTCATAAACTTTTTCATCAAATACAATCCAAGACCGCCGATAGGACGATCATCAAGACACGATGAAAGTACCGGCGGTTTAATAATACTCGGATCAAACGGTTCGCCGGTATCATAGAGTTTTATAGTAATAACACGTGACGGGTCAACAGTAACTTTTATTTCAATAATACCATTCGGGTCTTTGTTATAGGCATGAATGATAATATTTGAAACTGCTTCATCAACACTAATAACCACTTCGTCAATGATTGAGCAAGGGAGGTTATTTTCTTTACCGATTTTCTGAATAAATGAATCCACTCGTGCAAGGTTATCGGTTGAACTTTCTATCTGCAACGTATACGTTTCAATCATTCTCACTATGCCTTATAGGAATACCTTTCAAATAGTGTTATTTTATTTTGATAACCATGACCGTTAAATCATCATGTTGTTCGGCGTTACCGACAAACTCATTGACCGCATCAGTTATAGACGTGACAATAGATTGTGCCGATTCAGTATAGTGATTTTGAATTACCGTTTCCAATCGTTGTGCGCCAAACTCTTCATTAGCTTCATTTAATGCTTCAAAAACACCGTCAGTGCATAACACTATAACATCATTAGTGTGTATACGCAATGTTTTTTCTTCAAACGGTTTACTTTCACTGATTCCCAACGGTCGTCCCTGTGCTTCCATCCAATAAGATTTTTTATCAGCAGCAGAGAAATATAGTTGTGCATTATGCCCGGCAGATCCATACGTGAGGAGCGATTGTTTCGGATCGACAAACATATAAAACAAGGTTACAAACATTCCCCGTTTTGCGTCTTCGGCAATAAATATATTTGCTGACTCAAGTACCGGGTTTGGATTTTGAAAATTACGTGCCTGCACCCGCATAATTGAGCGGGAAAATGCCATGAACATTGCTGCCGGTATACTTTTACCGGATACATCAGCAATAAAAAATGCATACCGTGATTCATCAACGGGGATGACATCATAAAAATCTCCGCCGACTTCACGTGCCGGATAGGCAATAGCGGCAATATCGAAATACTCATTGTGTTTGAAGGTTTTCGGTAAAAGACTCATTTGAATGTCATGGGTAATATCCAAATCTCGTGTAATTCGCTGTTTTTCAATAAACTCATGATATAAGACCGCACGTTCATAACTTGATGATATTTGCTGCGATATAGCGACTAATATATGTAAATCATTAGAATCAAATGCTGTACGGTTTTTTTTATCCGCGACACATAATGTACCGATAGCATTGCCCTGAAACAATATCGGAATAAGAGCGAATGATTTTGTTTTGTAGCGCAGACGTTTATATCGTCCGAGATGCGGGTATAAACCAATATCGTCAATTAAGAGGGGTTTACGGTTTTGCATAACGATGCCGCATAACCCTTCATCACATGGTATATGTATTGTCGTTTGTATTTTCTCCGATATTCCGAAACCTGCCTGCATCGTGAGATGTGTTTTTTTATCATTCAGGAATAAGAAGGATACACGGTCAACTTCCATCCGCTGTGCAATAACCTGCGTTACTTCTTTGAGCATATCTGGCACTTCAATTGACTGATTTAAAATGCGAATAGTAGAATAGAGGACATTTAATTCATGTACACGGTTCCGCAGTTCGCGGTTACGTTCTGCAATATCATTGAGTAATTCCCGATTATGTATTGCGACGCCGGCACTGTTGGCAAGTGAGGTAAAAAGCTGTAAATCATAGTCATTAAAATGTGGACGGCCTTCCGAATTTAAAACTTCCAGAACACCTATAATTTTATCGCGTGCGCGCATAGGAACGCATAATAAATTACGCGTGATAAACTTCGTTGTTTCATCAGCTTTTTTATAAACGCGTGAATCATTTTGTGCGTCATTAATAATAAAGCGTTCGCCGGTTACTGCACACGTGCCGGCAATTCCTTTTCCCATAGGGACTCGAATCTGTTTAATTTCTTCGTTTCCGGTTGCGATATTGAAGTATAAATCCTGTTGATCTTCATCAATAAGCAAGAGTGAGCTTGCTTCACATTGAAGGACTGTTTTTGCGGCATCCATGATGTATTGCAGTAATTCTTCGGTGTTTGCTGTTGAATTGATAATTTGTGAAACCCCCTGAAGGGTTTCAATTCGATTAATTTCAATACGGCTTTCATCGTATAACCACTGATTATAGATAAGCATGCCGAGTGTTCCCGCAATCGGCATTATCATTGCATAATCATCAGCGGTAAAATCGCTTTCATTTTGTTTGTCGGTTAAAATCATTAACCCGACAGCAGTGTCTTTTCCTTTCAGCGAAATGGCAAGAATATTTCGGGGGATCCGGTGTAATTCCAGTTCTATCTCTGAAGCGATATCAGGTCGTGCATCAATAGTATTAATAATTGCTGATTTCCCATCAGTGAGGAGTTCTCCTAAATTTCCTATACCACTGACAATGTTTAAATTATTATACTGTTCGGCTGCAGTTCCGGAGAGGACAACAGTACGGTCATCTCGGGATATATCAGCCTGATAAAGAACGATACCGTTCTGTGCACCGACAAGTTTTATTGCCATGGATACAACATCCTGCACGACATTATCAATCGGAGTTTTATTTTGTGCAGCTTGTGTCAGGAGATTGAAAATACTTGATTGCAGCATGAGGCGTTCAACATTATCAGGGGATACTGATTGTGATGCCGGAGTATCCTCAATGTCAGTCGTTTCAGGAGGAGATGGAATGTTTAAAATATCATTCATGGAATTCCCATACGCATACAGGTTATTATTATCAATAACAGTTTACAAGAATAGTACACTATTGTCAATAATACCGAATAAGGTTCATGCAGTATGTCTGCGTTTATGAAAAATAAACTTTTTTACGAATACCGGTCAATGACGTATTGCGTCAGTATTGTGTAATCATATGTAATAGAGAATGTTTGTTTAGTGCTCTATGTTGACATTATTGAAGGCGCACTTTATAATAGCGCACGTTTATTATACAATAATGGTATTATCGTGCAGATATACGTTGATTGTTGAGACCTACTTCCGGTATGTATACTATCGGTGAACAAACGGCAAGGAGATAACCCATGTTTCGCTATCTGAAAAAAAACGATCCTGAAATAGCTGAATCAATTTTCGGGGAACTGAAAAAACAGCATGAAAAAATACAGCTTATTGCAAGTGAGAATTATGTTTCCCGTACGGTGCTTGAAGCTGCCGGCAGTATTATGACCAATAAATATGCTGAAGGCAGACCGGGGAAACGATATTATGGCGGATGTGAATGGGTTGATGTTACTGAGCGTCTTGCCATGGAACGGGCATGCCGGCTTTTCGGTGCGAACTATGCTGATGTACAGCCGCATTCCGGCGCACAAGCGAATATGGCGGCATATTTTGCAACGATAAAACCCGGTGATACGATTATGGGGTTAAACCTATCTCATGGCGGTCATCTTTCGCATGGTTCACGTGCAAATTCATCCGGTAAACTGTATAATGTTGTTGCTTACAATCTTAATCCGGAAACTGAAATGCTTGATTATGATATGATAGCAGCGCAAGTGCGGGAAGTGAAACCGAAAGTTATTATTACCGGGTACAGTGCCTATCCACGCACAATTGATTTCAATCGTTTTCGATTGATGGCTGATGAGGTTGGCGCGGTTTTAATTGCTGATATTGCGCATATTGCGGGACTTATTGCCGCGGAATTACACCCGAGTAGTATTCATGCCGCACATATTACCACCACAACAACACATAAGACACTTCGTGGTCCGCGTGGCGGTATGGTAATGACCAATGATGAAGAGACGGCAAAGAGTATTAACAAAGCGGTATTTCCCGGAATGCAGGGCGGTCCGCTTATGCATGTTATTGCAGCAAAAGCAGTAGCATTTAAGGAAGCAATGACCCCGGAGTTTAAAAAGTATCAACAGCAAATCCTTGCGAATGCCCACGCTTTAGCGAAAGGGCTTACCGATCGTGGTTTCAGACTTACCAGCGGCGGGACGGATAATCATTTAATGCTTGTTGATCTGACGGATAAAAATGTGACCGGAAAAGAAGCTGAGGAAGCACTGGGTAAAGCCGGGATTGTCTGTAATAAAAACACCATCCCGAATGAAACCCGCAGCCCATTTGTAACTTCAGGTGTTCGGCTGGGAACGCCGAGTGTAACAACACGGGATATGAAAGAACCGGAAATGGATATTATTGCTGATCTGATTGCCCGAGCGATTGATGCACGTGATCAAGATGCGGAATTAGAAAAAATTGCAAAAGCTGCTGTAGAGTTATGTGAAAAGTTCCCGCTTTATGCTGATTTACGTGCGGAGTATGAAGCAACATAATTTAATGATAATGTATATAGCGCTCATTATACTCGATAAATAAGAGAGTATATGTCGGTTTAGGAATATCATACATAAAGAAAACAATAGTATTTTTAGGATAAAAAACATTGCACATAGTATGAAATTTGCTATAGTTATCAGTATGGAAGGGACGTAATATACTGCGCCTCTTTGCAGGCAGAGGGTAGGGTATTATGCCGCAAAAAGATAAAGCCTTTTTAATTATTATTACCGCGTGTTTATTTATTATTACCATACTGGCAATGATAGGAATTTATGCGCAAGTACATCATTTGCAACGCATTAAAAGTATTTCTTGCAGATATTCCCCGGTATATGATAGTACATCATACATAGCTGTGCCGCTGTCATACAGTCCGTGTCATCGGAAAGTTCGTTTTACTGAAAGGCAATATACTTCAGCAGTGCCGATGAAGCGCTGTCGTCATCAGTATAGAAAATGTCATGATCCCTATGTTCCGTATTATACGTCAGGAAGCCGTACTGCATATTTGTATACAAGCAATACGATTCCTGCCGCCTCATCAATGTATAATCATGCGAAAAAAGAATCCGTACAACGAAAAGAAGCAGAGTTTACCATTGAACATCTCGAAACGGTTATTATTGCTCCGTCGCGATATCAGAATGTTGATATTTCATTAGTATTGCTCTATAATGCCGACAATCGTACGTTACGTGCAGAGCTTAACCGTAAGAAAGAAATTATTCGTACTGCTGCACTTGCAGCAATAACACAGTATGATCGCATGCATCCGGAAAGCAATGATTTTACTGCAGACATTGACCGATTAGTGTGTCGCTCTGTAAATCGTCATCTCGCGACGGGGACGATTGCGAGAACCATGATAAAATCAATGCGGATTAAACCGCATCAGTATCATTAATATCCGTATAATTCAATTTAAATAGTATGATTACAATACAATAAAAAAAGCACGGTATGCCGCCGTGCTTTCATTATTATAATACGAATACATTTTATTTTGATTATGGGGTTATTACATTGGTAACCGTTGTTTCATTGAAATATTGGTATCCCTGTTCTTTTAATGACTTCAATTCTGATTCAAGTGTTGAGATATCAGTTTGATATTCCGAAAGATAATCGTAAAACTCTATTTCATTGTCTTTTGACCATTTTGTTTTTTTAGGTCCTGAATTTACTATTTGTTCCAATGCGGTAATTTCAGCATTATGCTTTGGTCGTTTTCCGGAATGTTTTTCGTATAGTTTTTTTAAGGGGTTAAAATCAAGATTGTATTTATGTGAGACACTCAAGGTAACCATTTTCGGCGGCTCCGGTTTTACTTCAACCGGTCGAGTAACTACTTGTATTTCTTTAACATTCAGCGGACGACATGCCTGTAATACTTGCGGTGATTGCAAGGCAGTACCGCGAACAGTAATACAGTATTCAACACGTCCCTGTAATCCTTCTGTTGGTTGGATAGTAAAAGTTGTTTTTGTTTGTTCCGCTGCCGGCAGATTCGGCAGTGTCTTCATTTTCAGATCACCGCCGGCCATAGTTAATCCGGCATCATTTGCCCAGGTGATTTCAGCAGAAAGGTTTTGAACCGGAACAGGAGATATATTTTCAATATCAACCGTTACCGTTACCGGATCAGTGCCGAAGGTATTTGTCTCTCCGGATAATGTTATTGCAAGAGCATCTTTATATAATTGCGGTTCACCATAAAGTCCGAAAACCGTCGAAACGGTTAATTGTTCATTCGGCTGTATCGTGCGAGGGTTCCAATATATAGCAACAGCGCTGTCGGGTGCGCCCGAGGCACGTTTAAATTCACGTCCCGGTTTGAGTTCAAAATACCACCAATTTTTTCTGAAGCGATCCCAGCTTGACCATATAACCGCATCAGGTTTTTCCCAATCGCCGCAAAGCGTTCCTTGTACTTTAACGGTTGAGTTTTTCTCTTCTCGGTCAAAGGCATACCAATAATCAGGGATATCTGCACCCTGCATACGGGTTTCAGTATGGATTATATCACGACCGGGAATACGAATCGGGGCATTATCCGATTCACCAATTTTTAAATCCATCATAATGCGTGCACCGATATCATGCGGTTTATCATCACGATTACGAATAATGTACGTTATTTTTACTGAATCACCGTTAACCCCGGTTAACGGACCTTTTGTGAACTCTATCATTTGAGCAACGTCAATTGAATGAGAACGATATTTTGCGACCAGCATATCGCCGGAGGCATTAATGCTCGAAACAACAATACCGTTTTTATCGTCGCCGAATTTAATTAGATTTCGTTCATTATCAACATAAAACGAAGCGAACGTTGTGGTTGGATCATATTCTTCGTACAGAAGTTCTTTATAATTATCATCATTATTGTCCGGATCGCCGCCGGTTGTTTTAATAATATACCCGCTGCTTGCCGGATCGCCGATGACCTTCAAATATTCGTTTTTAATTTCAACGAGTGCGAATAATGGGGTTATCGTGCATAGTATTATAATGATAACGAGTATATAGGTTGTATATCGATGCATTCGGAATCCTTTCCTCTACGATACTATTATTGTACCTCGATTTGCAATAATTATCTTGATCTTTATGCCCCGTCAGTAGTATCAGGTTGCGGAGTCTGCGGCGGTGCCGGTGTCGGTATTTCTTCAGTGGCATTCTCCGTATCGGTTGTTCCGCTCGGCGTCGCTGTTTCTTCAGTGCTGTTTTCAGTATTATTCGGCTCTGCGGGGAGTGTTGTTTCTTCAGGGGTAGTCCCCGTATCGGTTGTTTCGCTCGGCGTCGCTGTTTCTTCCGTCGGGAATGATACTTCACCTTCAGGGGGAATTCCCGGCGGTACGGTCAGGGAATTTTCCGGTACTTCCAATACTTCACCGCTGGAGGCTTCAAGACGCTCAGCGGCATTTTGAAGTTGGATTTCCCATTCGTTCAGTACCATATAATTTGTTTCATTTGCATGTATACCGGCGAGATATGCTTTCTTCAGCGCAAGCAGTGCTGCCTCATAATCACTGTAATCTGCCGGTGCACCAATGCCCATTATTTCAGCAAGCCGATATTTTGCCCAGCCAATTTTATTGCCGGTTTTAAAGTTATTAGTAACAAAGGCGAAATATTTTATACCATTATCAATATCGCCATCCAGCATATACGATTCAGCTATCCAGTAATAGCAATTATCAACATAATGGCTTTCAGGGTATTCTGAAATATACTGCATAAAGCGTTCACGTGCAGGGCTTGTATTTGAGATGTGATAGTAACTTCGTCCTAAATAATAGAGGGTCAGCGGAAAAACATAATGGTGTTTAAAACGTCTGGTGATATTGTTAAGACTTTTATTTGCCGATTGGTATTGTCCGCTTTCAAAGTATGACAATGCACGGTAATATAATAAATCAGGAAGATAGCGATTAATAAAATAGTTTTCTTGTGCAACGATATCATTGACCGCATTAATACATTCTTCATAATGCTGCGATTCATAAAAATATCGTACCAGATACAAATCTGATTCATCAGTATCATCACTGATATATGAATCATTAAGATATTCCGCACTGGTGAGTACTGCCGGTATAAGTATTAATACTAATACAAAGCTGATAAGGATATGCGTCTTCATCATTAAGCCTCCGTAATCCGGATAATATAATCTAATGCAAGGATGTAGCCGTTCCATCCGAGTCCGGAAATCTGTCCAACGGCAACATCGGAAATATATGAATGGCGACGGAACGGTTCACGTTTATAAATGTTTGAAAGATGTATCTCAATAGTCTTAATTTTTGTCCCGAGAATAGCATCACGAATAGCAATGCTTGTATGCGTATATGCACCGGGATTAATGATAAGCCATTCCCGTTCGCGTGAATTTTTGTGTATTGCATCAATAATAGATCCCTCATGGTTTGTCTGAACGATTTTCAGATCAATATCATGAGTGCCGGCATATTCTAAAAGTTTATTATTGATTTCATCAAGTGTAAGCGACCCGTATTTTTCAGGTTCGCGTATGCCGAGTAAATTAAGATTCGGTCCGTGTATAACAAGAACACCGGATTGCATGTATTCCTCCATAGGCAGTATATATATATTACGACCTTATCTTAACTATCGGTATAAAAGAGGGGAAATCTTAACAGCAATTATTGTACTTTATAGTAAAGAAAATGCGTTTATAACATCACAAAAAAGAGAACCGATATGTTTTTCAAGACAAGCAAGATCGGCAGACGAGAAAGAATATGGCAGAATTGTGCCGGTTGCAGTATAGTGTATTTCTACCGCAGGCGGTGTCGGGAGATTAAGAACTTTTTGAGCCGCCCATGCATAGCATTGCATTTGAAGACGGTACCCTTCCCGTTCAGCATGTTGTGCCGGTGATGTATCCGGTATTGCGGTTTTATAATCAGTTATACGCCATACGGAATCAGTACACGTCAGCAAGTCAATTGTTCCATTAAAAATACATACAGTAGTACTGCTCTCCGGAACAGGTACAGAAATCATAAATGGCAATTCATGATAGACACTATCAGCGGGGGGGCGGTTTTTAGTATGCCGGTAATAGCGGCGGATATGTGTCTGCACGGTATTGATGACGTATTGTAACTGCTGGTGAGTATACTGTTTTCTGCGAACATCAATATTGTTTTTAATGAGTCGTTCAATGTCATGAGTAGCGGATAATTCAAATTGTAATACTTCATGCACTAAGCGTCCGATAAGCATAGGTTCGTTTACCGCATCTGCTGCAGCAGGGTGTTTGCCGTATAATGGTGCTGTGCTTGGTTCGGGGGAGTCGGCAGATATTTTGTGGCTGTCAAAATCAGCTATGGTATTGTCAGGTATCATGAGAAGAATTTCATTAATAAATAAATCTTTATTTGTAAGATAGCGTTGCAGGGAATGCGGGGAAAAACGCAATGTTTTCGGTGGGGAGGGTGAGAGGGAACGTTCAACAGGCGGTACTATTGCTGTTTTTTTCGTCGGTTGAATATAATCCTCATACGTAAAGGTTTGTTCTTCATGCGTAGAGTCATCCGGTAATGGAAGTGTTTTCATACGGATGCTGTCTTTTTCTGCGGCGTGTCCGTGTACCCCCCCCTTTAAATAACCGCCGTCAATAAGTATATCATCAAGATTCGTTCCGGTTTCCTTGCCCTCCCATGAGAAGGGGAGCAGTGTATATAGCCACTGCAACGAATGTATGGCGTTATCAGTGATGGTATCAGTATCGGCAGTTATTATTTCGGTATCGGTTTTATTGAAATGCCCGGCGAGAAGAAGATGTGTCTGTGCTCGTGTACAACCGACATATAACAAACGTTTTTGTTCTGCATATCGGAGTCGATTTTCTTCTCGTGTAATGAGAGAACGGGCAAGCGATGAATATTGTTCCCAAGAGGTATGGGCTGAAAAATATTTTAAACCGATGAAATGCTTGTCGCTTTGTGCCATCCTTCCGATAATACCGGATTTATTTGAATCACTGCTGAAGGAATGCTGTAATTCAGGTAAAATGACCATGGGGAATTGCAGCCCTTTCGATTGATGAATGGTCATAATAGTTATCGGATGCTTCATAGAAGCGATAGATGCTTCACTTTCAGGAACAGTATTGTCAATAGCACGGTGTAAAAGGTTCAGTAATTCCGTCAGCCGTCCGCCGCTTTGTGTAATGCCATGTGCGATGTCCAGTAATTTTTCAATATTTGCTTCAGCTTGTTCGCCGTTTTCATCAGCATAGAGGGTAAAGTTGATATGAGTGTCGTTGACAATAATTCTAATCAGTTCAGCAGGTGAAACACGATGAGCCAGTGTACACCAGGATAACAGTCGTTTCGTCAATGTATAGGCGGTTGTGCAATTAAGTGCCAGTTCTGCATTATTTTGTGAATCCTTCGCAAGCGGTTGTGTTGTCGTGAAGTGCTGCAAGCGTTCCCATACGCTGCTTGTCTGTTCGTCATTCGGCATGCCGCGTATAATGTAATGAATAAGATCATCGGGGAGCATGCCAAATGGGGACCGCATAATGCCGACTAATGCAATATCGTCCCGATTATCAAGAATAAATGCAAGGATAGTATATAAATCGAGAATTTCCGGGCGTGCGTAAAACCCTCTGCCTTTTTCAGTATGATAGGGGATGTCTGCTTCCCGCAATGCTGTTTCTAAATCATGTAAATGCGTGCGGGTCTGTAATAGAATGCCGATAGCAGGTTTATCGGCGGCAATTAATTCGGTAATAGTACGATACTGATGCATATCGGGATGACCGTCGCGTATACGAGCAATGGTTTCGGCGAGTATACGAGCGCTCATTTCAAAATTATTATATACCGGCAGGGGTTCGCAGGACGGATTGCTTTTTTCACGAATGCTTTTTACATATGCAACGTCAGGCAGGAGTATGAATTCGATATGTCCGGTTATGGAGTTGTCAGGAGTGTCGGTATTTTGCGGCGGGAGTAATTTTTGTGCATTTGCTTCAAAGGTGTATTGAGCATCGCCGAATAAAGGAATAAAGATCCGATTAAAGAATGAGAGTAAATCCGGTGATGAGCGGTAATTATTCTCAAGACTGATGAATCCGCTTGCTTCAGTATGTGCATTTTCAGCATGATTAAAAGCACGGATACTGGTTTGCGCGTGCGCAAACAAACGAACATCTCCCTGACGAAACCCGTAAATTGCCTGTTTTTTATCACCAACAATAAATACTTTCCCATTCGGCGGTGATTTTCCGAAAAGCATCGTGATAATTTCGTATTGTATCGGATTGGTATCCTGAAACTCATCAATGAGAATATATCGGAACTGTTCTTGTAATGAATGCTGTAATTCGGTATGAGCACGAAGTACATCACGGGTCAGTATCAGGAGATCATTAAAGTCGAGCAATTGGCGTTCGTTCTTTAAACGCTGATAGGTTGCTTGATATATATCATAGAGAGAAACAATATCACACAGGTGTTCGTACAGTTCGTCTTCGGCATATGGATTAATCGGGAGGTCTGCAAACAACTGCGCAGCGGTTATAAGCGGTATCGTGCCGTTAAAGAGTGTTTCATCTTCCAGAAGATTATGCCATGTCATTAATTGCTGATTAAAATGTTCTGCATCAGTAGTTGGATTTTTATCCCATCCTTTCCGCAATGAAAAATTATTGTTAAAACCCGCATGGTTTTTTGTTAATGGAATAGCAACATATTGAGAAAACAGGAATATCACTTCCGATGGAGAGAGATCTTTTTGAGAACGAAGCGTATGTGTTGCCGTGAGTATATCGGCGGCTTCCTGTATTGCAGTAACAACCTTTTTTTTAAATACACTCGTTTCCGGCGGCAGTATACTCAACCCTTCAATCAGTTTAATAAACTTCGGCAGGAATGGGCGCAATGCATGCGCCCATTCCTGAAGTGAACGGTCGTCAATAAAATATATATATTTATAATAGTATTCACGGCAGGATGATACTCCTTCTCGTGCAGCATTCAGAAAATCATGCAGCGGTTCGTGAGCGGCGTTGATTGATAAAATATATGATTCAATCGCAGTTCGGCTGAATTGACGAAGCAGGCGTTTTAAAACACTATGGTGAGCGGTGTCATCACCGAAAATAATCGGCTGCAATGCTGCATTCAACGCTTGTTTTTTTAATACATCATTTTCAAAATCGGTTATTTCAGAAAAATCAGGATCAATGCGGGCAATGACGGCATGTTCGCGGAGGAATTGAGCACAGAAGGAGTGAATGGTTGATATTCGATTATGGACAAAGTGTTCTTTAACGCTGCGCCAATATTCTCGCAGAGCAGTATCATGATGCGTATACCGATCAATCTGCTGCAGAATGTAGCGGTATACCCGTTCTTTCATTT
>Ga0256845_1001417_pt1 | contig 19354 bp, 15 predicted proteins | sample RiftiametaG_FD_189101 | JGI IMG/M metagenome (GOLD analysis project Ga0256845, IMG submission 189101) | Tube worm associated microbial communities from hydrothermal vent at the East Pacific Rise, Pacific Ocean - Riftia | ecosystem: Host-associated > Annelida > Integument > Unclassified ...
CTTTAAATCTGTTGCTCATTCTTTAGGTCAAATACTATGTGAACAATCCTCTATTTGGAATTACAAGTACAATGATTTTAACGATACCAGTAAGTTAAAAACTTACAAGGCAGGCAGTCCTTTTTTAGAAGGCATTCTAAAATCTTTTGATAATTCAATATTAAGCGTTAATAAAATCTCAGAAAGCGAAGGGGATTCTTATATCGTTAAGTTTGCCAATAATGATGAAGTCATTATTGAAGATGGAACAATACTAAATCACAAAAGACTCTCAAGAGGAACAATAGAATCTATTGAAGTTGCTGATTTTTTAAACCATATAATATCAAGCGATAGTGGCATATTTTTCTTGGATGAAAAAATGATATATTCGCATTCAGAAATAGAAATCTCAATACTAAATTTAATCGTTGAAAAACTAAAAGCAAATTCTCAATTTTTCTACACAACACATAATTATGATATTTTAGCAATGAACTTGCCGAGCCACAGCTACACTTTTATGAAAAAAAATGAATTTGTTGAAGTTTTACATCCTGAAAAATTAGGCTACACCAAAAATGATAGAAGTTTATTGGGTTATGTAAAAAACAATGCGTTTGGCACTTTACCTGATACCAGTAAAATTGATAATTTCTTTTATCATTGATACCAATACATTAACAAACATTCAAAAATAACCTTAGTGGTATAATATTTGTTTAATTGTTCAAGATGAAAACTTGGAAGATGAACAAAGTAAAAAATAAGTTGTTTACTGAATTTGGCATTTATAGTAAAGTTGAATTCACAAGGCACTTCATTAAATCCAATCTTGCAGGGAAATTAAAAAATTGTGATTTTAATAAACTTTGATCAAGGGGCAATAGTTTTTTACAAGAAAATAACATTAAAAATTCGAAAAATTGTCAATATAAATTATGAAATATCAAACCATAGAACAAACCATTGGCAACACCCCACTCGTTAAACTTCAACGCTTAAACCCCAATCCCAGCAACACAATTTTACTCAAACTTGAAGGCAACAACCCCGCAGGTTCGGTAAAAGACCGTGCAGCGTTCAATATGATTACCCAAGCTGAGGCACGAGGCGAAATTGGCATGGGTGATACATTAATTGAGGCAACCAGTGGCAATACAGGGATTGCATTGGCAATGGTAGCGGCAATTAGAGGGTACAAAATGGTGTTGATTATGCCTGACAATCTCTCGCAAGAACGGCGTGATGCGATGGCGGCGTATGGCGCTAAGTTGATTTTAGTAAGTGAAGAGGCAGGCATGGAAGGCGCTAGAGACTTGGCTGATAAGATGGAAAAAGAAGGCAAAGGCAAACAACTTGACCAATTTTCTAATGAGGACAATTCAGGGGCACATATTAACACGACTGCTGAGGAAATTTGGCAAGATACAAAAGGTGAAATCACACATTTCCTCTCTGCCATGGGGACAACTGGCACGATTATAGGCGTTTCCACTACCTTAAAAACCAAGAACCCTGCCGTACAAATCATTGGCGTGCAGCCTGAAGATGGGGCAAAAATTGCTGGCATTCGTCGTTGGCCTAAAGCCTATCTGCCTAAAATATTTGATGCCTCTAAAGTGGATTCAATAATGGATGTTTCACAAATTGCTGCCGAGCAAACTACTCGCAATTTAGCCACTCAAGAAGGTATTTTTGCTGGCGTTTCCAGTGGCGGTGCAGTGTCTGCTGCTATTGAATTATCCAAAAAAGTTGACAACGCCATCATTGTTACTATTGTTTGCGACCGAGGGGATAGATATTTATCAACTGGGCTATTTAACAATTAACCTATAGGTTAACTTGTGAAGAGAAATAAGGTAAAATTAATCGCTTATGCTAAAATAGCATTTTATATTGATGAGAAAAATAAAGACGAAATCTTGAATTTCTTAAAAGAAAAAGGTAGGAAAAAATTACAAAACATTCTTTTAAGAATTAAAGAGGAAACAGCCACAAGAAATGTTTATAGTTCAGAAAATTATAACGATGATATTGAAAATATAACTGCGATTAAATTCAAAGGAAAGGTGTTTAATAATGCACGAATTTATTGCAAAGATTATTACGACAACAAACTGAGAATTATTGTATTGTCCGAATTGCTAATAAGCAAAAAGCAAACTAAACTCACACATAAAGAAAGAAATTTAATAAATAAGGTAAATGACTATGACTACTAAACACACTAACCAAGAGGTAACTGATTTTTTCCATGATATTTTCAATCCAACAGGAGAGGATTTAATTGATGTTAAGGCTTACGGTTTAATGAGTCAATACTTAATTCAAATAGAGCGAGCGCTAGACAAACAAACTATGACACAAAAAGAATTGGCAAGTAAAATTGGCACATCTTCCAGTTACCTTTCTCAGTTTTTTAACCTTAATAAGTTAATTAATTTTAAAACATTGGCAAAAATAGAGTTGGCATTGGATATTAACTTTGAATTACAACAATCTGCTACTGATGGCATAAAAAATAAAAGTGACATTATTCAGACAGCAAAAAACTGTTCTCCTATTGATATAAATTTTCCTGTTAGCAATGATGAGATGTATGCGGCATAAAATATGAAAATACAAAATTCCCCTTTACAATACCAAGGAAGCCTTTTAAATTCGCTGTCAATTAAACAATTTATTCCTAAACAAGACAAAATATCTCTTTCTATGTCTGATTATGCGATTGATTTAAATTTTGATATTTTAGAGAATGCCAACCAAGTAAATGAATTCATGGTTCGCATCGAAATAGGCATTAACAACAAAGGTAAAAAAATTCCCGGTTATGTTATTTCATTAAAAATAGACTATTTATTTCAAATAACAAGCGATGATCTGGATGAGGCTACCATAAATAATCTAAAATCTATGTCAGCAATCTCAATTGCTATTGCTAGACTACGAAGCGATTTAGAGCGTATTACGCAACCATACCAATTTGGTGCATACAGTTTGCCTTCCATTGATATGCAAGATTTGTTTGCACAAAAAAAAGCGTCAATTAACAATCTTTAAGGGTAAAAAATCTTCTTTTACAAATGCACATACTTTTAACAAGTTCTTTTTAAATAATGAAAAAATACTTATCCTATCATTTCCCCAATGAATTAAAAGTTTATGCATCGTTGATATTGGCGAGTGTTTTAACGGTGATTGCGATTACTTTTTTCTTGCAAATTAGTGAGTATTCGCAGCATATTTTTAAAACATTAATTGCCAAACATCCAGCGTTGAGTTTTATTATTACGCCGATTACTTTTGTTGGTATTATTTATTTTGCAAAACAATATTGTCATTTTGTGCAGGGTAGTGGTATTCCACAATTAATTGCGGCAACGGATTCTCGTAACAAATCTATTCGTGAAAAATTGCTTTCATTTAGGGTGGCGGCGGGAAAAATAGGGCTTATATTTTTAACCATGTTAGGAGGTGCACCGATTGGTATTGAGGGGCCGAGTATTCATATTGGAGGTTCTATTTTTTATGGATTTAATCGTTTTCTCAAACTTAATCGAAAATTTTTAATTCATGCGTTAATTGCTATTGGTGGTAGTGCAGGGTTGATTGTAGCGTTTAATGCGCCGATTGCTGGCATACTATTTGCTTATGAAGAAATTGGCAGAAATCTAAAGAAGCAGGCGTTAATTTTAATTATGATGGTGGGTCTCTTGGTTTATTTTTTAGAGATTTTATATCATGGTAATCAGCCGTATTTGGGGGATTTTTCTTCGTATTCATTGGATTTAACTTTAGTTTGGCAACTGCTACCTATGGCAATTGTTGTTGGTGTTTTGGGTGGGTTATTTTCTAGAATGACAATTTATTTCATTAACAAGTTGGTCGCAAACAATAAAACTCAAATATTGGTTATAGCATTGTGTTTGGGGATGATTATAGCACTGTTTAACTACTTTTCAAAAGGGCAAATTGCAGGCTCTGGACATACGGAAATCTTACAAATACTCAATCATCAAGCGCTGGGTTTAGACTTTGTGATAATGAAATTCTTTGCTGTTTTAACTTCTTTTGTCTCCACTATTCCAGGTGGGGTATTTATGCCAAGTATTTCCATTGGTGCGGGAATTGGGGCGGAAGTTGCTAATTTTTATACACAAATTGATATGCAAGTCGTTGTGATCATGGCGATGATTGGCTATTTAAGTGCGGTGATTAGAGCGCCACTTACTTCAACTTTTGTAATTCTTGAAATGACGATGGGTTTGCACTTGCTAATTCCAGGGTTGGTCGTTGCTTTTGCTGCTAATTTCATTTCCAAACAAATTTATCACCAACCTATTTACGAAGCATTGGCTGAAAAATTTTCTAAAAAGGCCTCACCACAACCAAAATAACAATGGCCACTAATAACAATACGGGAAATTCGTTAAACCAACGGTAAAAAATATGCGAATGCGTGTTTTTATCTTGCTTAAATACAGTAAGTAAATGCCCACAATAAAAATGATAAACAATCAAGGGGATGACCAATGCCAATTTAGCATGTAACCAATATTGCGTTGCATAAAAGGCCCAACCGTCTATCGCCATCCAAGCCCCTAATGCTGTTGCCAAAATAAAACTTGGCATCATAATGCCACGATAAAGTTTGCGCTCCATGATTTTAAAACGCTCAACACTTGTTTTATCGTTACTCATAGCGTGATAAACAAACAAACGAGGCAAATAAAACAATGCCGCAAACCAAGTGATGATACTAATAATATGAAATGCCTTTACCCACAACATAATAACCTCGAATAAAACAATAAACAGGTGTTATTATAGTGAGGCCTTTTGGGTAAATATGAATAATTATCAACAATCTACTTTTCACTTGCTTGGCGGTAATTGAATTTTGCTAATCACCCATATTTATACAAAGGTTTCATAGTGAGACTTTTGCATAAATATGAATAATCATCAACAATCCACTTTTCACCCACTTGGCAATTTTTTAAACCCAGCCTTAGCTCTGCTAGGACAAGGTTTAAGAAAATCACCAAGTGGGTAAAAATTGATTTTTGCCAATCACCCATATTTATACAAAGGTCTCATAGTAAAATAATCCCACTTTAATCACTTCTATTCTCAATTGCAACAATATCGCGAAATTCCTTATAACTACACTTCATTCTCTGACAAAGAAATTGTGCGTCGTTTCCTAGGTGAAGCATCATGGGATTTGTTAAATCAATTACGAGAAAATCGCAATACTGGTCGGAGTGCTAAAATGTTATTCGAAGTGCTGGGCGATATGTGGGTAGTTAATCGTAACCCCTATTTACAAGAAGACTTAATCAAAAATAAACGCCGCTGGAAATCACTTACTGAGGCACTATATTCTCGTCTGAATCAAATTCGCACACGCTCCGATGGCAATGAAAAAGTGCTTGAATTATTACGCAGTGCTGACCAAGCAGTAGATGACTTTAAAGCGTGTTTAAGTGAATTTCAAAGCAATCAAAATCGTATTAAAAAAGCACTACTCAAAGTTACCCACAATAACAACATTCGTTTTGACGCCTTATCACGCGCTTCCCATGCAACTGATGCAACTGACTGGCGGGTTGAATATCCTGCGGTGGTCATTACACCAGATACTGAGTTTGAAATTGCCGCCATTATCAAAACTTGCATTAAACTGGGTTTAACCATTATCCCCAGAGGCGGTGGTACAGGCTATACCGGCGGTGCAATCCCTTTAAACGCACAAACTGCGGTGATTAATACTGAAAAACTCAGTTTTATTGACACGGTACAGTGCGACAACGGTATGCACAGCGTTAATGTTGGTGCAGGTGTGATTACCAAACGGGTTAGCGAAGTAGCAACAGCAAATAACTTGGTGTTTGCCGTTGATCCAACTTCACAAGATGCTTGCACGATTGGTGGCAATGTGGCCATGAATGCAGGGGGCAAAAAAGCACTCAGATGGGGAACAACGATTGACAATCTACTCTCTTGGAAAATGGTGATGCCCGATGGGGAGTGGCTGCAAGTGGTGCGTATTGACCACAATCAAGATAAGATTCAATTGTTAGACGAAGTGAGTTTTAACATTCACACATTAAAAGCCGACGCACAAACCATTATTGATACCAAAAGACTTGATATTAAATCTGCAAGTCTGCGTAAAAGTGGCTTGGGCAAAGATGTTACCAATAAATTCTTAGATGGATTACCGGGGATTCAAAAAGAAGGTTGTGATGGCTTTATCACCTCTGCTGAATTTGTCCTCCACCAGCCACTCAAATATATTAACACACTTTGTTTGGAGTTTTTTGGCCACGATTTACAATTAGCAGTATCTAGCATTGTTGAGATCAAAGACAACATTGATACCAATACACAAGTTGATTTAGTCGGTATGGAACACCTCGATGCCCGCTACATTAAGGCCGTCAACTACACCACAAAAGCCAACCGTCCAGAACTCCCAAGAATGGTGCTATTAATTGATATTAGCGCTGAAAATGAAGCCTCTCTCTGCACTCAAATCGATACAATCATTACTTTAGCACAAGCCAGAGGAGGCGAGTGTTTTGTCGCCAAGTCATTAGAAAAACGCCAAACCTTTTGGCAAGATCGTGCTAACACCGCCGCCATTGCCGCTCATACCAATGCCTTTAAAATCAACGAAGATGTGGTCATCCCACTGGATAAACTTAGTGATTATAGCCATGGCATTGAACACATCAATATCCGCTTATCCATTAAAAACAAACTTGCCACATTGGATGCAATTAAAGCCTACTTTCAAGCTATCAACCCAGAATCCACTTTGGTAAAAGACAAAATTACCTTGGCCTTGTGCTTGCTGAATAAAGTCAATTTTGAATGGCAAGATGCCTTGGCAAGTTTGGCACAAGATTCTGGCTTTAAAGCCTTACAAACAGGCGAGCGTGTGATTTCTTATGTGAATGATTTTGCCCAACCTTTAAACGATTTACTAATGGGTGATATATTTACCAATGTGCGCAAGGAAGTTAGCGCCATTCATAGCGAATACCGAGAAATTCGTTTATTTGTCGCCACCCACATGCACGCTGGTGATGGCAATGTGCATACCAATATTCCTGTGCATTCTCATCATACAAAAATGCTGCAACAAGCGGAAGCAGTGGTGGATGAAATTATGATTTTAGCCGAGCAACTTGGTGGGGTTATTTCAGGTGAACACGGTATTGGACTCACTAAATACCAATATTTATCAGCTGAATTCAAACAAGAATTTGTCAATTACAAAAATAAAATTGACCCCAACGGACATTTTAACAAAGGCAAATTGATGCCGAACAGTGGCTTGGAAAATGCCTTTACCCCTTCACTACAATTGGTTGAACAGGAGGCGTTGATTTTAGAAAGCAGTGAAATTGGCGAAATTAATGACATGGTAAAATCCTGCCTTCGTTGTGGCAAATGCAAAGATGTCTGCACCACCCATGTCCCAGAGGCCAATTTACTCTACTCACCGCGTGATAAAATCATCGGTACCAACCTTATCTCCGAAGCCTTTCTTTACGAAGAACAAACGCGTCGTGGCGTGTCAATTGACCATTTTGATGAATTGAACGATGTGGCAGACCATTGCACCATTTGCCATCGTTGCGAGAAACCTTGTCCTGTGAATATTGATTTTGGCGATGTTTCTATTAAGATGAAAAATATCTTGGTAAAACAAAAACAAAGACACACCAATATCGCCTCTAAAGCGTCTATTGCTTATCTCAATATGACTCAGCCATGGAAAATTAACCTCACCAAAAAACTCCTGATTGACTTTAGTTACAAAGCACAAAATATCACTTCAAAACTAAGTCAATCATTCTTAAAAAAACAGCCCGATAAAACCGTAGGCAAGCCCAGCCCCTTTACAGAATTGGTAACAATTTTAGACAAACCCCTGCCAACTGATACATCAGCAGCACCACTAAGAAGCCTACTCAATATTAATGATGCAGGCAGTATTCCCATTCTAGCACACCCTGAAAAATCCACTGCTGACTCACCCAGCGTATTTTATTTCCCTGGTTGTGGCTCAGAACGCCTATATTCCAATATCGGTTTAGCAACCATTGCACTGTTATATCATCAGGGTGTAAAAGTCGTGTTGCCACCCAGTTATTTATGCTGTGGCTATCCACAAAAATCTAGTGGCTACGAGCAAAAAGCCAACGCCATGGCAACCGACAACCGTGTCCTATTTCATCGCATGGCAAACACGCTCAATTATCTTGATATCACACACATACTAACCTCTTGTGGCACCTGCATTGACCAGTTAATGACTTATGAATTGGGCGGTATTTTTAAAAATTCTCGCCTAACTGACATTCACGAATACTTGTTAGAAAACAAGGTAACACTTGATAATACTGGCGAACAATATCTCTATCATGCCCCCTGCCATGACCCAATTAAGTCAAAAGATTCAAGCACTGTCATCTCTGAAATTATGAACTCAGATGTTATTAGCAACGACCGTTGCTGTGGCGAAGCAGGCACTTTTGCAGTTGCCCGTCCCGATATTGCCAAACAGGTGAAATTTCGCAAGGAAACTGAAATAAAAAAAGATTTAGCAACGCTATCATCAACCGACAAGCCAATCAAAATGCTCACCACCTGCCCTGCTTGTCGACAAGGTTTGTCGCGTTATAGCGATTCAACAGGTGTTGAACCAATTTACCCAATAGAGTTAATCGCTGAACAACAACTGGGTAAAAATTGGCAAAAAGACTTTGTTAAGTCTGTGCATATTGAAAAAGTATTACTTTAAGCCGCTACATACGCCCAAGCGGGTGTGCCTGATGCCATTTTTCCTAATACCCGTTGATAATCGGCAACTTCATATTGATCGGATTGTGCCAATTCTTCGGCACTGATTTCAAACACTTTGCCTGATATGCGCTCAGATTGACTAACAACTGCAATTGGATGATATGCTTCACGACTCAGTGCAACAACTTTTTGATCTTGAATGGCAATCTTTGCTAATTTATAACCCAATAATTGGTCGTCATACCCTGTAAGTTCACGCCCAAAAGTTTCAATTTGCACAGAGGTGTCTTGCAAAGTGCCATAAGAAAACAACAAAATAGCATTACTCTGCATTTGCACCTCCTACACTCAAAATAATAAGTTTGTCGGTGTCAATCAAACGCTTAAAGGCACTTTGCACATCTTGCGCACTAATGTCTTTAATTTTGTCGGTAAGACTGCTTAAAAAATCTAAAGGTAAGTCGTAAAAGCTGATAATAGATAGATAAATCAAAATATTAGCATTACTGGCAGTTTTCAAGGCGAAGCCACCGATGATATTGTCCTTAGCATCTTGCAGTTGTTGTGGACTCACGGCTTTATTGACAAAGTTTTTTAAAGTAGCAAGAGCAGTCGCTTTTGCTTCCTCAGCTTGGGTATTTTTGGTTTGTAGTTTTAATAAGAAATAGCCATTAGAGGTCATTTTGCTAAAATAACTATAAGCCGAATAAGCCAAGCCTTTTTTCTCCCTAATTTCATCACTTAAAATGGAAACCAACCCACTGCCACCAAATATATGATTACCCAAATATAGAGCATAATAATCAGGATGAGAACGGCTAATACCCACTTGTCCAATGAGTAAATGCGTCTGTTTTGAAGGGAAATCTATGTGAATTTCTTGCGCTTGATTAAGTGGCTTAACAAGCGGATTAAGTTCGGCTTTTTTACCCATGTTCAAACCATGTGAAAGTTGGCGTGCAATCTGCTTGGCTCTCGCCCTGCTGACATCGCCCACCAAAGAAATGGTCAAGTTTTTGGCAACGAAAAACTGCTGATAATGGCGTTTTAAATCGTCTAGGCTAATCGCTTCAATCGTTGCTGGCGTACCAATTTTACTGTGAGCATAAGGGTGTTTGCCAAACACTGCCTGAGCAAAGGCTATCGAGGCTACGCTGGCTGGAGATTGTTTGTTGGCTTTAATAGATTGCAAGGTTTGGCGTTTCTCACGACTTAAATATTGTTGTTGAAAATTCGGTTGAGCAACAACTTCGGTAAAAATATTAAGTGCCTCTCTTAAAACCGATTCCCTTGACAGTGTACGCAACGATAAGATTGACATATCTTTTAATGATCTCTTGCCAAATTGCGCACCCACAGACTCAAAAGCGCTAATAATTTGCTCTTCATTGCGATTTTGGGTAGCCGTACCTAACAAACTGCTGGTTAGAGCGGCCAAACCATATTGCGCACCCTCTCTGCTACTGGCAGCATCAAAATTAAGATCAATATCTAACATTGGCAACCCTTGAGTTTGCACAAACAACACTTTTGCACCCTCAGGCGTTGTCCAATGCTGGATATTTAATTGGGCATAAATGTTGCTTGAAAACAACAAAAGTAAAAGTAAGATTTTCATCTAATCTCCTTGTGGAATAAGTACCACCGAATTGGCAGCAGAAAAATGCAAATATTGTTTGGCAACCTGAGCAATATCCTCAGCACTCACGACACGCATTTTATCCACATAGGAAAATAGCGTTTCGATACCCAGACCTACGGTTGCCAGCATACCCAAATAATAAGATTGGGTACCTATATGGTCTTGCTCAAATACAAAATTGGCTTCAAGTTGTATTTTAGTACGCAATAATTCCGCTTCAATCACCGTAGGTTTTTTAATCAATTCAGCAACCTGTGTTTTGATAGCAGATAACACCACTTCATCACTCACCCCTTTTGCAGGGATAAAACTCAGTGTTAATAAAGTATCGTATTTGTCATACAGCCCATAACCCACGCCAATACTAGAAGCAATTTGTTGCTCTCTAACCAATGTTTTGGACAACCCGTTATCCAGCACAAATGCCAACATATTCAAGGCATAGGCTCTGTGTTTATCCGTTGCAGTTTTAAGACTTGGGACAGGAAATGACAGTATGGAAAAAGGCAGTTCCGCTTTCAGTTTTAACACATGGGATTGCCCCGTTTGTGTAATAGATGGATTGTCAATATTGTCAATATTTGCACTGCTCTTATACGCACCAAAATATTGCCGTGCCAAGGCAATCACTTCCTCTGCATCAACATCACCAACGACCACCAAAGTTGCATTATTCGGTGCGTAATAAGTCTCATACCAGGTGCGTAAATCACTTAATTTATAACCCTCTATATCTTCTTGAAATCCGATAACTGGCGCATGATAAGCACCTTTTTTAGCAAAAGAAATCAAATTCAGGTGTTCAGCCACTTTGGCATTTGGGTTGTCTTCAATGCGCAATCGACGCTCTTCAATCACCACTTTCCGTTCTTTTTCAAACTCATCACTAGACAATTGCAAATGGCGCATTCTATCCGCCTCCATCTTCAGAGCCAGCGCCAATTTTGACTTGTGCATTGTCTGATAATAAGCCGTATAATCTTTGGAAGTAAAAGCATTCTCACGCCCACCATTACGCGCAATAATCTTGGAAAAATCTCCCGTTTTGTAGTCACTTGTTCCCTTAAACATCATGTGTTCCAACATATGCGACACCCCTGTTAATGGTCTCTTTTCATTACTGGAGCCTACTTTATACCAAAGTTGAGAAATAAACACAGGTGCACGCTTGTCAGTTTTGACAATAATGTTTAAACCATTTTTTAATGTCACTTGACTAACGCCTTCCAGTGCCCAAACTTGAGCAACATATAGACCAATAAATACTACAATTATTTTAACCATTTTTTCCAATCCACCCTAAAACTAAGTAATAACAAGACAATCAAAGTATAAATCATCGGCTCAATATCCATTGATGATTTTGCCTGCCAATAAAAATGTATGGCAATCAATATCGCAATCAAATAAATACTTTTGTGTAATTTTTTCCAGCGCTTTCCAAGTCGCCGCATCATTTTATTGGTCGAAGTTATTGCCAACAAAAATAACAATATAAAAGCCAAGAAACCAATCGTCACATAAGGTCGCTTCACAATATCCTCAACAATAAGCGCGCCACTAAACTCTTGACTGATTAAAAAAATACCCAAATGCAAACACGCATAAAAAAAACTAAACACCCCAATCATACGGCGATATTTAATAATTGAAAAAGGCAAAATTTGATTCAACGGCGTAACCAACAAACTCAACAACAAAAATCTAAACGCCCATTGCCCCGTTGGATTGGTAATCTCTTCAACTGGGTCAATTAAATGACCCAAAAATACATCTGCCACAAGCACCAAAAAAGGGCTTAAAAGCAACACAAACAACACAGGCTTTTGCCAAGAAAAATTCATACAAATATTAAAAGTTTTTAGTCAAATCTAGCCCTGTATACAAATGTGCCACCTCGTCACCATAGCCATTAAACATCTCAGTTTTGCGCTTTTCTGGCGAGAAAAAACTGCCCCGACCAATAACCCGTTCACGCGCCTGAGACCAGCGTGGATGATCCACATTTGGATTAACATTGGCATAAAATCCATACTCACTAGCCGCCTGATCTTGCCAAGTGTTAATCGGTGCCGTCTCTTGAAAATGAATGGAAACAATCGACTTAATATTTTTAAACCCATACTTCCACGGTACCACCAAACGCAACGGCGCACCATTTTGATTAGGCAAAGTTTTACCATACAAGCCAACCGCCAAAAAACTCAAGGGATTCATCGCCTCAGCAATCGTCAATCCCTCAGTATAAGGCCAATCCAGCGTTGGGCGTTTTTGCCACGGCATCTGCGTTTTGTCCAACAAAGTTTTAAACACCACATACTTTGCCTTTGAAGTAGGCTGAAAAGTTTTCAACACACTCGCCAACGACACCCCCACCCAAGGAATAACCATTGACCAAGCCTCCACACAACGAAAACGATAAATACGCTCCTGCAATTGATAAGGCGCAATAAAGTCCTCCAAATCATACACCCCTCGCTTAACACACTCACCCGAAACCTCAATATGCCAAGGCTTAGGCTTCAAAGTATGTGCATTTTTTGCCGGATCACGCTTCCCCGTGCCAAATTCATAAAAGTTGTTGTAATTACTAATTTCCTTATAAGTATGCGGCACCAGCCCCTTGCCATAATCAGTCGCCACTATTTTGTCAAACAAGCCTCCACCCTGCACGCCTTCCGCCAAACTCGGCAAACTACCAAACGCTGCCAAACCCACACCCAAACCCACACTTTTTTTAATAAAAGTGCGTCGATTAAGATAATCCGCCTCATTCGTTACACAATACTCAGGAATTTTTTTCATTCACACCATTCTCTCTCAACATAAGTCGCTTATTATACGCTGTCAAATTTATGCAAGTTTTTACCTTGATAAAATAAAAAAACAGTGCGTTTTCTTCTTATGAACACCTTCAAGGGATTTAGGAGCGTTATAAAATAGTGCATTTTTTAGCCAAAAATGAGGAGAATAACCCGCTATTTGATGAATTTTTAGATGAAAAAAGTGCTGCTTTATACTTCTCATAAATTGTATTGGGTTTTGGAGGTGTCTTCTATGTAAAAGATTATACAGGCGTTCGGTTTATGGCATAATTTAACAGTTGCAAACCTATGCCACTTTACATTCACCATTACTTAGAAACAACACAGAAAATAACCATTAATTATCAGTTAGGAGTTTCATTATGAATATATTTAATCGCTTTATTATTGCCGCTTTATTGGTTTTGTTTGCTTCACAGGTGTTTGCAACACTTAACCCTAATCCTGCTACCAAAGAGTTTCATGTAAGTCTTATTAATAATACCTTTGAAATCATTACAGCATACTCAAGGAGTGATGAAGTTATTGCTATTTCTGGTAACAATAGAACAATACGAGCAACCTGTGTACTAAGTTCACCCGCTGAACAAAGTAGTGAATTTACCCATGCACAAAACTATTGTACAGACACTATCTCTAGTTTTATCCCATCTATCTTGGCTGCAGGCGACGAGGTTAATGTAATGTTTCGATCAGGTGAAAACTTTGAGGGTTACACACTCTGTGTTGACGGCAATTGCATAGCCGGTCTCACCATCACCTCCACCAGCACATTCCCCGCCAATGAAAAAGCAGCAAGCACCACCCACACCCTCACCGCCAACGACCCCGCCGCCACTTTCAGCATTACAGAAAACACCAGCGGCTTCTTCAGCCTCAGTGGCACCAACAACGCAACCCTAACCTTCAACGGCACCACCACCAATTACGAAAGCACCACAAAATCCTACACCGTCAAAATCAAAGCCACCACTGGAGATGGCAACGATAAAAACACCATCCAAACCATCACCGTTACCCTTAATGACCTCAACGACGAAACCCCCACCGCTATCACCCTCACAGGCAACCGCACCATCGTTGAAAACACTGCCGCTGGCACTGAGTTAGGCACCCTCTCTGCCACTGATGCCGATACTAACAATGCCTTTACCTATGCCAGTAGTAACACCACTAATTTTGAAATTACCACAGGTACCGACAAACTCAAACTCAAAAGCAGCCCCAACTATGAAGCCTTGCCTGCAGATAACAAAACCCTTAGCACTAGCATTACCGTAACCGACGGCAACGGTCACAGTTTTAACAAAATCTTCAACTTCACAGTTAGCGACATAGACGACACCGCCCCCACCAACATTGTCCTTAGCAAATCCACCATTACCTCTAACGCCCTTGCTGATACGATCATAGGCACCTTGTCTGCCACCGACACAGACACAACAAGTAACTTAATCTATAATATTATCGGTACCAACGACAATTTTGAAATTATTGGCAATAAACTAAAACTCAAAAAAATAGCCACCAACATTACCTTTCCAAGCACCATCACCATTACTGCCAGCGACGGCACCCTTACCTCTGCACAACAAAACTTTGAAATCACCAAAACCACCATTAACCTTAACATTGCTCCAGTCATCAATCAATTCATCGTTACTCAAGGTGAGAAGGAAGGTCGTATAATTAGCCAATATGGTGGAGAGGTTAAAATTCATGCCTTAGTAGACACACAGACTTACGAGTGGAGTAGCACTGATATTAATATTAATAATGGTGCAAGCGCAACGCTGACCTTTGACCCCGGAACGATAACCACATTCGGCACTATAACCATTAAATTAAAAGCCACAACTGGAGAGCACACATCAGAAAGAACCTTACTACTCAAATTAATTGAAAAGAGTAAAGATGTTAAGGGTGATAGCGATGGTGATGGCATCCCCGATGAAAAAGACATTAACAATGCTGGCAATAAAATCCAAGCAGGCGAAGGCGAAAACAAAGGTAAATCCATCACCAGCAAAGGAAACACTAGAATATTATTAGGTACGCTTGCTCTAGGCAAAAATTCCACATTTTTAACCCTTGATCAAATGAAAGAATATGTAACAACCAGTAATCTACCTGACAAAACCAAAGACACACTAACGACTGGTGCTATTTATGACTATGTCGTTGAAGGCTTAAGCACCACAGGCACTTCCCCTGAAGTGATTATTGAACTCACCACAGCAATCCCTAAAGATGCAGAGTTGCGCAAATATTCATTAGTCAATGGCTGGTCTGCTTTTGTGAATAATAATGACAATACAATTAAATCCAAAATCAGCACAACCTGCACCGATGATAACTGGCAAACTGGGTTAATCACAGGTGCAACTTGCCTTAAACTAACCATCAAAGACGGCGGTGAAAACGATACCGATGGTCAACAAACCGACAACACGGGTGATGTTAATGGTGTGGTTGCAAGTACTATTTCAATAGCAAAACCTATTGTTAATGATGGTAGCAGTAGTAACAATAGTAGTGGCAGTGGTGGTGGTTGTGTTTACAACCCTAATGCATCTGCCAGATTTGATATAGGTTTTATTTTATTAATGACATTGAGTGTTTATTATTTAATCAGAAGAAGGCGCCGATTTTCTTATTAAACAAATAAATCAAGTAAAAATACTGACAAAAAATCCCTGTGAAAATAGGGTGGGTTACAAATCCGTCTTTATCTAAAACAGCATGGGAATAAAGGGCTTACATAAAGGACACCTCCAAAAAACCCAATACAATTGATGAAAAGTATAAAACAGCACCTTTTTCATCCAAAAATTCATCAAATAGCGGGCTATTCCTCTAATTTTTGGCTAAAAACGCACTATTTTCTAACTTCCCTAAATCGCACTGGGGTTTTTGGAGGTACCCTGAATATAAACAAGGATAATAGTTTTACTCAAAATTTCACACAGAACTAATTATCACAAGTGGAGAAGAATTTGCAACCCTTCCTCGCCCCATTTCACAAATCCCATTCACCTCGCCAAAAAATACACCGCACTAACAATAAAAAAAGCCCCACAAGTCCCAATTTTATGGAATAATTCCTGACTTATGAACACACTACATTGTTATAATAGCACTGCATCGTACCGCACCGCAAATTTAGCAATATTTGGGCTTGATTCAAGCCAAATGACTTCTTATTTCTCCACCCTAACTACTTGCCTCGTTAACCGAGGTTTTTTTGTTTCCATTACCTTTATTACAATCATTGAAAAAAATTTATATTTTTGGCGCTTATGGCAGGGCACTCTCATTCGCTATTACTTAGAAACAACACAGAAAATAACCATTAATTATCAGCTAGGAGTTTCATTATGAATATGTTCAATCGCTTTATTATTACCTCGTTTTGTCTATTGACTTTATCAGCACAAACGCTAGCCCTTGACTTCACTCAAGTCACTAAGAACACAACCTACATTCTTAGCGATACGCAAAAAACTATACGAGTTACACTTGATGATTATGCACTTGCTGTGGATCGAGATAACCGTTTCTTTGATGAAAACAATAATCAAATTGCTCTTCATGGCTTTGACAGTAGATCTGGTGTTGGCACCAGTATTACTACACATTTGAAATTAGGAAGCATTGGCTACACTACTCTCTTTTACAAAACCTGGGATTTAACACTTGAGCCCGCAACCATTGCAATAATAAAAGACCAAGGAGGTAAAAGATTCACCATGCAAACTTATTATGAGAGTGACCAACCCATTCCCTCTGTGTTTATTGGCACAAGTATCAATGACACAGAAAGCCCTTCAATGCCCCAAAGAACCATTAACCTCTGCTGGGAGTCTTGCCCAGTTCCAGCCACCCTCACCATCACCTCCACCAACACATTCCCCGCCAATGAAAAAGCAGCAAGTACCATCCACATCCTCGTCGCCAACGACACCACCGCCACTTTCAGCATTACAGAAAACACCAGTGGCTTCTTCAGCCTCAGCGGCACCAACAACAACACCCTAACCTTCAACGGCACTACCACCAATTACGAAAGCGCCACAAAATCCTACACCGTCAAAATCAAAGCCACCACAGGAGATGGCGACGATAAAAATACCGAACAAACCATCACCGTCAACCTAGTTGACCTCAACGACGAAACCCCCACCGCCATCACTCTCACAGGCGACCGCACCATTGCTGAAAACACAAGCACTGGCGCTGAATTAGGCACACTCTCCACCACCGATGCCGATGCCAACGACACTTTTACCTACACCAGTAGCAACACCAAATTTACCATTGACAATGACAAACTCAAACTCAACACCACCCTTGACTACGAGAATGCCACCAGTCTTAGCACCACCATTACCGTAACCGACGGCAACGGTCACAGTTTTAACAAAATCTTCAACTTCACAGTTAGCGACATAGACGACACCGCCCCAACTAACATCCTACTTAGCAATGTAAACTTGATCAAAGACCAACCCGCCAATACCTTAGTCGGCACCCTTAGTGCCAGTGATGTAGATACCAATACCCCTCTTACCTTTACCGTCAACGACACCACCAACTTCAAAATCGTCAACGGCAATGAACTTAGAACCAATAAATCCATCACCACTGCCCTCGGAAACACGATCAACATTAACATCACCGCCAAAGACGGCACTCACGACTCCATCCCACAACCCTTTACCATTACCATCACTGCCACTTACATCGCCGCCCCAGTGATCGCCCAATTTAGTGTAACTCAAGGTGAAAACAAAGGTCCTTTAATCAGCAAAGACGGTGGAGAAGTTACCGTCAGAGCCTCAGCAGGCACAGGAACTTACACTTGGAGCAGTGACGATTTTTCTAACACAAGCACCAGCAAGACTTTTGTTTTTAATCCCCAAAGTGCCAACATTGGCACCCAGACAATCACACTAAAAGTAACAGCCGGAAATTTTTCATCAGAAAGAGTATTGAAACTTAAATTAGTTGACACCTACCCCAATGGACGAATAGACACAAACGGCAACGGCATTTCCGACAGCAAAGAATCAGGAAATAGCGACAATGAATTACCCGCAGGCACAAACAAAAAAATCACCAGTCCAGGAAGTACTAGAATATTACCCGGCATCATGAGTGAAGATTCTGGACAACTAACCCTTGATCAACTAAAACAATACAGAGTAGCCAACCACCTATCCGACTACACCAAAGACACCTTAGCCACTGGCGATATCTACGACTATATCGTTGAAGGCCTAAGCGCCACTGGTGACTCTACCCAAGTAATCATTCAACTCGCCACCCCAATCCCTGCAAATGCAGTATTGCGTCAATACTCACTAGCGACTGGTTGGCGTAATTTTGTGGTTGATAACAATAACAGCATACAATCCAAAACCAACACAAGTAATATCTGCACCGATGGCACTTGGCAAACTGGATTAGTCACAGGCGCAACCTGCCTGAAACTAACCCTTAAAGATGGTGGAGAAAATGATAGCGACAACCAAGCCAACGGCGTGATTGAAAGTACCATTTCAATAACAACGCCTGTTGTTGTCGGTAGTAGTAATAGCAGTGGCAGCAGTGGCGGTTGCGTTTACCATCCCAATGCACCTGCTAGATTTGATACAGTTTTTATTCTGTTAATGACATTGAGTGTTTATTATTTAATCAGAAGAAGGCGCCGATTTTCTCATTAAGTAAATAAATCAAGTAAAAATACTGACAAAAAATCTCTGTGAAAATAGGGTGGGTTACAAATCCGTCTTTATCTAAAACAGCATGAGAATAAAGGGCTTACATAAAGAACACCTCCAAAAACCCCAATACAATTGATGAAAAATATAAAACAGCACCTTTTTCTAACTTCCTTAAATCGCACTGGGGTTTTTGGAAGTACCCTGAATATAAACAAGAATAATAGTTTTGCTCAAAATTTCACACAGAACTAATTATCACAAGTGGAGAAGAATTTGCAACCCTTCCTCGCCCCATTTCACAAATCCCATTCACCTCGCCAAAAAATACACCGCACTAACAATAAAAAAAGCCCCAC
>Ga0256845_1001418_pt1 | contig 19342 bp, 16 predicted proteins | sample RiftiametaG_FD_189101 | JGI IMG/M metagenome (GOLD analysis project Ga0256845, IMG submission 189101) | Tube worm associated microbial communities from hydrothermal vent at the East Pacific Rise, Pacific Ocean - Riftia | ecosystem: Host-associated > Annelida > Integument > Unclassified ...
ATGCAAAGACACGTGCCCGTTATGAGGAGCGCAGCGGCGTGCTTACGGCCCGCAGTACGGCGCCGATCTCGGGCCAGGTCGAGGGCCGCGACCTGCTCAAACAGGTGCTCTCGGAGCTCGCGTATCCCTACCGCGAGATCATGGTGTTGCGCTTCGTCGAAGAGCTTTCGCTCAAGGAGATCGCGAAGGTCCTAGAGATCGGCGAATCGGCGGCAAAGATGCGCCTATCGCGGGCGAGGGCTGAGTTTCAACGGACCTACGAGAAGAAAGGAGGGGATCAAAGTGGTCTCGGAAGAACTTGAGTCAGACTGGATCCACTCCGTTTTCGAGGTGTTCCGTGAGGAAGTCGTGGCGATCGCTGCGGACTTCGGCGACCGGGTCAAAAACGAGATCGATCAGCTCGCGGCGAGTGAAGGTGTGCGACCGCCGAGCACGATGGCCCTGCTCACGGCGGTCGCGATCGAGTCCAGCAACGTCACGATGTCGATGCTCAGCCTCGAGAAGAAGTCGACCTCTGGTGAGGGTGAGGGCAAGGACGGCGAAGACGGCGAGGATCCGGCCGAAAGCGATGCGAGTGTTCGGACTGGCGACCCCCCCAAGGGGCCCGAGGGGCCTAAGGAGTGAGAATAGATGCTTGAGACAATACGCGCGAAGTTCATGGAGATTTGGCCGACGGCGTCGCTCTTTTTAGCGGTGCTGATCGGCGGCATCATCGTCTCGGCGATCCTTCGTCGGGTCGTGCGCTTTGCGGTGGACAAGAGCGGCCTGGACGGGCTCGCAGAGAAGGCCGGGGCCGCTCGCCTGCTCTACGCGGTCGGTATTCGCAAGGGGGTCTCCCATCTGATGGGCCAGCTTGTCTGGTACATGGGCCTGCTCATCACTGCGGCAGCGGCCGCCGATGTTCTAAACCTAACTATCGTCGGTGATGGTGTCGCCGCGATCGTCAGCTTCCTGCCGCGGTTGCTGGCGGCAGTATTTATCCTCGGGGGGGGGGCCGCGCTCGCGGGTTTGCTCCGCAAGCTCGCTACGGGTGTCGGTCGCAGCCGCGGCGATGTCGAGCAGCCCGAGGTGCTCGGCAACCTCGCCTATTACGGAGTGATGACGCTGGCGGCAGTGGTTGCTGCGGGCCAGGCGGGTATCGAGACCAATCTCATCGAGACTTTGCTCGTCACCCTGGCCTCGATCACCTGCGCCGCGATCGCCCTGGCGTTTGCGCTCGGTAGCCGTCACTCGTTTCACAACCTCGTTGCGGGTCAGTTCATGCGGCGATTGGCACGTCCCGGCGACTCGATCAAAATTGCCGGGGTCGAGGGCACCGTGCTCCGTTACTTCGGCGTTAGCGTGATTCTGCGGACCGCAGAGGGGGAGGTCGCGGTGCCCTGCAAGCGTTTCCTCGACGAGAATATCGGCCTGCGCCGTCTGGGCGCGAAGGCTCGCGCCAAGCTCGAGGACGAAGGCACCGAAGAGAACTCCACAGGCGCTTAGGCGCACAGGCTATTCGCCGCCAGAATGTGGCTGGTCGGCGCAGCGCAAGCTGGCGAAGAAGCGGCGCTCATCCTCACGGTAGCGCTCGCGCAGGGAGGTGGGCAGTCGCCAGGAGACGACAACGTCGAGCTTTTCGTAGCGAAAGGACTCGGCGACAGTTGTCATCGGCGGCACGGTGCTTGGGCCGTTGGGGCGGCCGTCTCCGTAGATGACACATTGGATATCGAGCCGGGGCGCGGCGAACTCGATGTGCTGTGATGCCTGGCCGCAGGTGGTCGCCTTGGTGAGCGGCGAGGTCAGGGTGTCCTCGCTTTCTCGGTCGGCTCGCAATGAGGCGAGGCTTACGCCCTCACCAGCTCGGATCAACAGCTGGAGGCTCTGTCCCTCGCTGTCCTCGAGCTTGAACGCTTGCTGGAGAACCCCACCCTTGGGCCAGGCGTGGGTCGAATGAGCGCCGTCGATGAGATCGAGCTCCATGCCGGCCTCGGTGAAGCGCACGTGTTTCCAGGTGAGATTGAGGGGCAGGGCGGCGCTGTCGGAAGGCGCTGGAGGAGGGGAGATTGTCGCCGCGTGTTCGGGCATTGCCGGGCTCGCTTCGGGATCGCGGGAGGTCCCTAAGAGTGCGGATTCGGCGATGTCCTGGCTCGCCTGGGGTTCGTCGGCGTCGACGGCCGATAGCTGTGAGGCTGGAGTGCTTTCACCCGCCGCTACGCAGGCGAGCAGCCCCGTGAGCGCGCAAATAGTCCATTGTCGTGGGCGGGGCATGATTGTGTCGTCGGTCCGTTTATCGGTGCCAAGGATCGCACAGATCTGCACCGAAGAGCGGGCCTGTGGATTGCATTTTAGCCGCATGTGCCAGCACTAGGTGAGCCCATGTGTGGGCTATTGCGGGCCTTGACTAGGAGGGGAGGGTGATGGAACCTCCGCCTTGGCATACGCGCTCGGTGGGCCCGAACGCTCGTTTATACGGATATTTGGAGAGGGTACGAAGATGCTCACGAAGCTGATCAGCCTGTCAAAGCACAGGGGTACTACGCTCGCTATTGTCGGGATGTGCAGCTGTACCGGCGGGCCGCCGATGATGGGAGAGGGTCCGTGCAATGATTTGGAACTCGTCGGTGTTGTTCGGGCTCAGATCGAGGCACAGGGCGTGGCCCCGCTCGAAGCCCCGACGATCCGCCCGGAGTTGGTCGCGCTCGGTGAGGCGCTCTTTCACGACAAGATCCTGAGCGGTGGCCGCGATGTCTCCTGTGCGACCTGCCACAGCCCTGCGCTCGGCCTCACGGATCGGTTAACGCTCAACAGCGGGGTAAAGGGTCAGGGCGTCGGCCCTGAGCGCGTGGGCGGTCAGGTCGGCGGGCGCCACACCCAATCCCTCTTTAATCTGCATCTTGTCGAAAATCTGACGATTGATGGCAAGGTCGCCCAGGTCGATGGCAATGTCATTGGCTTGGGCCTACCCGTGATCCTCCCCGCATACCAAGTGCCCTTTGAGGATTTTACGGGCGTACTTGCTCCTCGCGTGGTCGCGGGTCAGGCGATGCTGCCGGAGGTGACTTTCTCGGAGATGCTGGGCATTCCCGGGACCGACCCAAATAACGAAATCCTGCTCTGTCTCGATCCCGACGCCGCTCTGCCGGACGTCTTTGGCTGTATGTTTGACGGTTATATGACTCGTTTGCGCGACATTCCGGGGTATATCGAGCTTTTTGAGGCCGCCTATCCGGGGCTCTCGATCGCCGACATGAATTTTGGTCATGCGGGCAATGCGATCGCGGCCTACGAACTCGTCGCGTTCGCCGCGGTCGACAGCCCCTGGGATCGTTTTGTCGCCGGGGACGACTGTGCGCTCGACGAGCCGGAACTCCGTGGGGCCGCGCTCTTCTTCGACAGCAAGACTGGCAATTGTGTGTCCTGCCACGCGGGGGCGGCCTTCACCGACAGCGACTTCCACAACACCTTGGCGCCGACCTTTGGTTGCGGCAATGATCTGCCCCGTCGCAACGGCGCCGATGGATACGATGATTTTGGCCGTACTCGCAATGACCACGCCCAGGCGTGGGTGCTGGAGGGGCAAGGAGACGAGGTCTTCCCGGTGGACGAACGCTACCGCTGGCGAACGGCGCCGTTGCGCAATGTCGAGTATACCGGCCCCTACGGACGGCTCGGTCAGTACGCCACATTGGAGGCATTTATCGCCCATTATATCGATCCCGAGGGGGCGCTCATCAACTATGATATTGAGCAGCTAGCCAATGCCACATGGGTCGACTACACGACATTTCAGTGCTCACATACATCCTTGCACGACTCGCTCCTGGCAAATAGCACGGAGGTCATCGCTGCCGGCCCGGATCCGCTGATGGCGACCGTCGTGATCGACGCAGAGGAGGATGTAGAGCATCTCGCGGCCTTTTTGCGGGCGCTCTCAGAGGACTCTCTGCGCCCCGAGCAGCTGGCAAAAATCTCGCCCGCGACGGTGCCGAGCGGCCTGTCGGTGGATGTGTCCGAGCCGATGGACTGAGCTGCTCAGTCGGCCAGGAGTTGCCGGAGCAGGCGAGCGGAGAAGGGCGTTGCGATCGCGGCCGCGGCGATCGCGAAGAGCACGATTGGCAGCACGTAGTGGGGCCCACCGGTGAAGAGCAGAGCTTCGGCGCCAGCGCTCTCGCCGGCGATTGCAGCCTCTGCGGCGAGCAGCTGGGGGACTGTGAGAAGGGCGACGATGACGCCTGTGATCCACAGGCAGAAGAGGCCGATGCTGCGGCCCAGGCTGAGAATCACGATCGAGAGGACGGCCGCGATCATCATGAGCCGTGGCCACAGTGGCGGAGAGAGGAGGTGTGAGATCTGGAGCGAGTGATCCAGGAGCCCTGCCAGCGCACCCGCGGCGTAACAGGACCCACGCAAGGTTCGGGTCTGTGCGGAGGTGAAGTGGCTCCACGGGTTTGGCAGGAGGCGGATGTTTGAGGGGGCGCCCTCAAAGCGCTCGCTGAGATCGCGGGAGCTGAGCAGGAAGATCGCGAGCAGGGGAAAAACACCGAGCGTCATGAGGTCGGCCTGCTCGGCGCCGTAGCGGAGGTTTGGCCACTGCTGGGCGATGGCAGCGATACAGGCACCGACGCCGATCGCCCGGGCCAGGTAAAAGCGCAGGGCGAAGAGGAGCGTGGCGCCGACATAGACGATGGCATTGCCGACATCGGGACCGCCCTCGCGGCTCAGCTCCCAGGTCGAGAGGGCGATGCCGCCGGCGAGTACAAGCAGCTCGCGGATGCTGCGTCCGCCGGTATTGGGTACGGTATGGTCGAGCCAGCGCATGGTGCCCCTGCAGAGGCCCTAGTATGCGTGAAATACCGCCCGGCGTCGAGCTACGCCGCCTTTACTTCGAGGGGTACAGGGGCAACGAGGCGACAAAGGTCGAGCCCACCCCTAACTCGCTGGTGACGGTGAGGGTGCCGCCCATCATTTTGCAGAGTCGCTGTGAAATCGTGAGGCCTAGGCCGGTGCCGCCGTAGATCCGTGTGGTCGAGTTGTCGCCCTGGGTGAACGCCTCGAAGACTGTGCCGACCATCTCGGTGGAGATGCCGATGCCGGTGTCGTGGACGGAGAAGTCGAGGATGGGCTTGCCCCGGGCCACGCGCTCGCTCACGGTCAACGTGATGACGCCATCGACCGTGAACTTGATCGCGTTGCTGAGCAGATTGAGCAGGACCTGTCGCAGGCGGGTCGCATCGGCGATAATGTGGATTGTCTGGTAGTCGGCGATATGCTCGAAGCTGTTATTGTCGTGGTGCAATGTTGGTAGGACAGTCGCGATGATATCTTCGAGGAGATCGGGCAGGTGCAGTGGGCGGAGCTCTAGATCGAGCTTGTTGGCCTCAATTTTGGAGAGATCGAGGGTGTCCTGAATCAAGTCGAGGACATGACGGGCGGCACTATTGATATGATTGAGGTCGCGGAGCATCATCGGCGTGGCTGTGGCACCGTGCTCCTCGAATAGCAGTTCGCTATAGCCGATGATGGCGTTTAGCGGGGTCCTAAATTCGTGGCTCATGTTGGCAAGAAATGTGCTCTTGGCCCGGTTGGCGGCGAGGGCCTCGTCGCGGGTGTGGATGAGCTCTGTGGTCGCATGGGCGAGCTCTTCACACATCATATTGAGACCGATCGCGAGCGCGTTGGTCGCGTCGTCCTGTCCCTCGTAGACCTGTGCTCGGCGGCTGTAGTCGAGCGCTGCCAGGGCGGTCACGACCTCGACAAGCTCGCCAAACTGGTGGTCCATGCGGCGGTTTTTCTCGCGCTGCTGCTCGAAGGCCGCGGCCAGGGTTTCGGAGCTGTCCTCGAGTTGCGAGAGCAGGGTTGACAGGCTGCTGGTGCTCGGATCCTGCTTGGGGCGCTCTGGACGGCCGAGCGCCGAGGCGATGCGTCGCTCGAGGCGGTCTAGACGTGCGGCGAGCTGCTCGGGTGAGCATTCGCGCGGGGGGCCGCCCACGAGCGCGGCACCGAGCACCTGGCGAGGCTCAGAGGTCACCGTGGGCATCGTCTGTGTCCGCTCTTCGAAGCTCGTGAAACCACGCACCGGCGGACTCATCATCAGAAAATAGACGGAAGGGAAATGGCGGGCGATTAACTCGGAGGATGAAGTTGCCGATGATCCTGCCGACAGAGGAGTTGATGAGCATGGCGGTGGCGCGCACGAGTTCGGCGTTTTGCGGCCCGACGTAGTATTCGCGGGCTTCGCGGGAGATCGCGACCGTTGTGCGGGCATCGAGGAGGAGGAATACACGCCGCCCCCCAGTGATCTCGCCGGTGGCGCGCACGTTGTCGATGGCGTCTTCGAGCAGATGCTCGCTGGTCGCCTTTACCTCGCAACGGACGACATCGTCTGTATCGTCGAACGAGATGAACTCGGTGCGCGTCTCAATGGACCGTGTCAACCCGGCTCCTCTCGGCGGGGCAGTGATCCTTGAGCCAGGCGAGCGCGGGCTCGGGCTCGGCGAAGAGCTTGAGGGGAAAGGGGGGGCGGTTGAGCCCGAGGAAGAAGTTTCCCATCAATCGCGAGATCGACGAACGAACTAAGAGCGCGACGGCGAGCACGACCCTGGCGTTCTCGGGCCCCGCGTAGTATTCGCGGGCCTCGCGTGTGGCCGAGGCAGCATGTGCGCGCATATCGATGATGGCGCCGCACTTAATGCGGTCACTGACCCGCGAGAATCCGCGCACGTTGGCTCGGGCATCCTCGAGAGTCGTCACCAGGCCGGGGTGCACGATTGCGTGGATGATCCCGTTATCACCGAGCCAGATCCGCTCTGTTCGGGTTACTAGTACGCCATGGTCGGGAACGTCTAGCTCGCTCATCGAGGTCTCCGTTGCGCGACGGCGGCGGGCAGCGCCTCATGGCTCTCCCTCCGCCGATCAGGCAACGAGCTAATAGTACCCAAATATCGACAAACTACCAGCTAAAGATACCCTGCCCAGGGGTGAGTACATTACAAGGGTCGAATTTGAGCTTGGCCTTGAAGAACTTCCAGGACTTGTTGCCAAAGTGCTCGTGCCAATCCGCAGCGTCGAATGGAATCGCTGAGATCGGGTAGCGTTTGCCCCCTAGGTCACGGAGTTCCTCGTAGATCTCGCGGTTCTTGACGACGAGATCCTCGGCGAGAACCGGTGGCACGGCCGTGCGGAGGATCGAGAAGAGATAGATGGTCTCGGTGTGCGGCAGCGCGAGGAAGCGCGTATGCACCTTTGATCGCTTAAAGGGATAGATGAGGATCGGTCCCTGGCCCGTATCTGTGAGTGTGGTCTGATCGAGCACTCCTTGGATAAAGTCGACGGCCTCGTCTCCGGGTACAAAGAGATCGATCCATGGGTGCGGCAGGCCCCATGCGCCGATCTGCTTGAGGAAAGCGACGACGGGTGCGATTCGATTCGCGAAGTCGAAGTAGCTGGCGTCGGAGGTCGCGAGAGTGTCCTGATTATAGGACAGATCGGAGGTGAGAGCGTCGTCGTCGGGCTCATCCCCGGGCTCGAAATACTTCGCGGCCTCGATCTTGTAGATCCAGCCGCTGCCCCCTGGATCGGGCTCTGCAAAGCCTTCGACGTAGTCAAAGCGGCCGTCGTCGATGACGATCTCTTGGTCGCAGGTCATGTCCGCGAGTTCGGTGTAAAGCGCGGTGTAGACCCGGACCATCGAGGGTACGTCGACTAGCCGGACGCGCGCGCGGACGATGATTCCGAATTGCCCCAAGCCCGCTCGCACGGAGTTAAAGAGTTTTTTACGCTGGGTCGGTGAGCAGGTGACGAGCTTGCCCTTGCCGGTGACGACCTGAAGCTCGAGCACGTTATCGACCTGTAGCCCGTGGGCGAAGACCTGACCGCCGATGCCGCCGACAGAGAGCGTGCCGCCAATGCTGAGGTCGATATAGTCGGTGAGAGTCGGCGGGCTCTTGCCGACCATCAGCGACTCTTGCAGGAGATCGATCCAGCGCACGCCGGCGTCGACGAGGGCACTGTCGTCCGATATCTCGTGGATCTCGGCGAGCGAGGACATGTCGATCACGACGCCGCCGGCGACCTGTGATTGGCCATAGGTGCTGTGGGTGTCGCCGATCATGCTCATGCCGCCGAGCTTGATGCCGTGCGTATTGGCGAATTTGATCAGCTTGACGATGTCGTCGACCGAGCCGGGAAAGAGCACCGCGACCGGGGCGCTGTGGATAATGTGCCCGAAGTCGTCGGCCGCGTCGCCGAGCACATCGCCGGCGAGCACCAGGTCTCCGTCGAGATCGGGGATGTCGATCGCGTTGGGATCGGGCTCTGCGGCCCAAACCCCGCGGGTCGGGTTGTAGGCGACAACAGCCGCGGCAGAGGCAAGTGCGCCATGAATAAAGCCTCGACGATTCATCCTAGTTCTCTCCGGTGTACGGGCCGACGCCGCGAAGTCGAGATTGCGATCTTCGCGGGGCCGGTATCGATTTTGTTGAGTGTATCAGGGCCGCTGGGTTTGGGTTGCTCAGTTTTGAGGTTGCGACTGTATGTAATTCGCGCAGTGTGCATAGTATGAAAATGTGCACACTGTGTGACCTGTGGCTCCATGGAGGGCATTGCCCTACAGGATGTTTGAGACCCGTGGCGGCCGGTCTGTGGGGGGTAGCGTTACGAGTGTACCGATCGGATCACCGAGGGGTCCTGTGAATCGATCTTTTGGCGGAGGCTTGTCTACCTCATGCTGAATCGACCCATAATGTCGTATGGGGTATGCTGCCCTCAGGGGCGCGCGATTTTGCTAGGGCAGGCCGAATGCGCGGACCGAGTCTTGACCTGCCGAGTGGCAATCGACGCAGATGTCCGGGGCGCCCGCAAAGAGCGGATCCTCGAGGTCGGCGGCGTCGTACTCCTCCCAGTACCAGCCCTCCGCGCGCCTCTCCATCACGGCGACCTGACGGAGGGAGGTGCCCTCGGCGTCGTCAAAGCCGTCTTTGACGATGACCGAGCCGGTCGGCCAGGTGCTGAGGCTATCTGACCCCTCGAGTAGGGCCTGCGCGACCACATCATTGATATAGATGTCGATATAGGCGCCGTGCGTGCCTTGGGCGGGTACGAGCGGCATCTGGTAATCGCCGGGCGCGCGGGCCCAGGCGCGATACTCTTGAAGCCGCGGCAGCAGGCTGGCTTCGCCGGCGCTCTCCGAGCTGCCGAGGCCGTCTCCGCACGCGATCGCGTGCAGGCTGAGAGCGGAACTGAGGAGGAGGAGCGCGGCGGAGGAGCGGGCCATTGCAGCGGCAGCGTAACAAGGGCCGAGTCGTGGCGTCACCCAGGCGATCGGCCCAAGGCTCGCAGCACCCCGTTGCGGGCTTTGGGCGGCGAACTTCGGGCCGCGGACTGCCGGCGCTCCGGGCTTTGGCGATTCGGGGTACAACGCGGGCGATGTCACGCCCTCCTCCATCAGCTCGCGAGGTCGCGGTCCGGGTACTTCGCCAGGTCCAGCAGCGTCGCGGTTTTTCCAACAGGATCCTCGCCGAGCAGTTGGCCGAGAGCGGGCTCGATCGTCGCGATCGCGGCTTGGTGACGACGCTTGTGTACGGTGTGCTCCGCCATCGCGCTCGCCTGGATGCGCTCATCGATGGCGTCGCCCATCGTCCCGCGGGCATCAAGGGGCGAGCCCGTGAAATCCTTCGGGTCGGTGTCTACGAGCTGCGGGAGCTGGGTCATCCCGCACATGCGGCGATCTCGGAGGCGACCCGCGGGATCGCAAAGTTTGATCGAGGCGGAGCCTTGGTGGCCGCTGCTCAGGCGATGCTCTCGAGGATCGCGGCGGAGGGCGATGCCTTCGATCTCGCGCTGGAGCAGGGCAAGCCGCTCGATGTGCTCGCCCGTCGTTGGTCAGTGCCGCGGTGGTTGGCGGGGCGTTGGATCAAGCGCCTAGGTCCTGAGCGCGCGCAGCTTCGGGGTCGGGCCTGTGCCGAGCCGCCGTCGCTCGATTTGCGGATCGATCGCAGCCAGGCGAGTGCCGAGCAGGTCGCCGAGATCCTCCGCGCGGAGGTCGGTGCGGAGGTCTCGACGGTCGAGGGCCAGGGGCAGGCGCTGCGGGTTCGGGGTGGCGGTGCGCTCAGTGAGCATCGGCTTTTTCGCGCGGGTGTGTTCTCGATCCAGGCCCTGGGATCGCAGCAGCCCGCGCTGCTTCTGGCGGCTCGCGAGGGCGAGCGGATCCTCGACGCCTGCGCGGGCATGGGCACAAAGACGCTTCAGGTGGCTGAGATGATGGGGCGCAGCGGCACGATCGTCGCCGCCGATCGCAGCGTTGTTCGCCTGCGCGAACAGGTCGGCCTGGCGACCCGCGGCGGGCTCGATCGAGCCGAGCTCGATCTGCAGGTCGTCGATGGCGATCTTCGGGATGAACTCGGGGGCATCGATGACGGGCCGCTCTTTGACGGTGTGCTGCTCGACGCGCCCTGCACCGGTCTCGGCAACCTCGGACGACATCCTGAGCTGCGCTTTGTCCGGGAATTTTCCGACATCGCCGCATGCGCGCAGCTCCAGCGAGAGCTGCTCGAGGCCTGTTGGCGGCGGGTCTCTCGCGGGGGTCGCCTGGTCTATGCGGTCTGTTCGTTGGAGCCCGAGGAGGGCGAGATGTTGGTGGCGGATTTCGCCGCCGAGCACCAGTTACGGGTCGTCCAGGAAGCGACTTGGACCCCAGAGGAGCGCGGCTGCGACGGCTTCTATGTCGCTCGAATCGAGGCCTGAGCGCGGCCGTGCATGCGGCTCGCGGGCCCCCCAAGAAAACTATCAATATAGTCTTGACTCGCTGGAATCACTGAGGTACACACTCATTCCACGAGGTTCAAGATGTCGCGCCGCTCCGATCAATACCGTTCCTATTGCAGCAATTCGCCCCTGTCGGCGTATTTGCTCCCAGGTTCGTTGCGGCTGCCTCCGTACCTTCTGTTGCCCCTTCTTGGCCGCTTACCAGCGTAGCTACAGGCGGGGGCCGATCGAGCAGGGGCGCTCTACGGGGCTCTACGGGGCTCTACGGGGCTCTGCGGGGCTCTATGAGGCTCTGCGGGGCGCTACGAGGCTCTACGAGGCTCTATGAGGCTCTACGAGGCCTCTAGCTGAGGTTTCGCGGCCGAAGTGTCGGTACTTCTGGGTCCTCGGGCTCAGTATCAATATAGATCTGCCTTGAGGCGGAGAATGCAGGTGCGAGGTGAGCGAGGGATTCTATACAATCACCGCAGGACGTCAAATTGGTCTGACAGTGCTCTGTAAAAGCACGGCGCTTCGGCGCGTGGGGGTTCGAGTCCCTCCCTGCGGATCCTAATTGCTATCCGGGGCCGGCATCTGTCGGTTGCGGAATCATTGAGGGCTGTAGCGCAGTCGGGTCAGCGCGCTCGTTTCGGGAGCGAGAGGTCGGGAGTTCGAATCTCCCCAGCCCTACTACCGCGAAGTTCGCGGATCGTAGTTGTTTAGCGGGGTGTGGCGCAATCTGGTAGCGCGCCGGTCTGGGGGACCGGAGGTTGCGGGTTCGAATCCCGCCGTCCCGAATCATATGAGTCAGGCGAGTCGATCGTCCGAAGAGAAGATGCCTGCGGGAGTGGGCAAACTGGTAAAGCTGCTCGGCTCAGACCCGAGAGCCGCAAGGCATTGAGGGTTCGAATCCCTCCTCCCGCATCCCAAGAACGAAAAAGGACAGCGCAGTAGGTACAGACAAATACACCGGATGAGGGTCCGGGAACCCGCGGGAGTGGGCAAACTGGCAAAGCCGCTCGGTTCAAACCCGAGAGCCGAAAGGCGTTGAGGGTTCGAGTCCCTCCTCCCGTATTGGCCGCAGACTATCCATTACATATACGCTGGGCGAAGGCCCGGCATCCGCCGGAGTGGGCAAACTGGAAAAGCCGCTCGGTTGAGGGCCGAGAGCTCGCAAGAGGATGGGGGTTCGAATCCCCCCTCCGGCATCAGGAATCGTAAATACGAGCGATAACGTACGCGGGGGTGTGCAAATTGGTAAAGTTACCTCGGTTTAAACCCAGGGAAGCCGAAAGGTGTTGAGGGTTCGAATCCCTCTCCCCGCATCCTGACCACTTGGGCCCGGTACAGGTCGATACCCGAGAGTTAGGGTTTGCCGTCGCGCTCGCCCAGGTCGACATCGATGAGATCGGCGACCAGACCGAGTTGCCAAAAGGCGACCTTGCCCTCGGCTTTAAAGGCGAGCTTGCCGTCCGCGTTGATGACCACAAGGGCGGCGCGCTCACCCAGGCCAAAGGCCTCGCGGGCCGTCTTGGCGTCGCTCTCGAGCTTCCAGCGGCGGAACTCAAAGCCGCTGAGATCGCCGATAATGACGCCAGATACCCGATCTTCATCGATTTTCTCGTCGGCTCCGGCGAGGGTGCCGACGAGGCGGATGCTCGGCCTGGAGAAGCGCTCAAAACCCTCTTCGCGCCCGCCTTTCCAGCCGCCCTCGAGGCCCGGCACGTCCGTGCGGTCGACAGGCTCGTCGAGGAAGGCGAAGAGACAGACCCGACCTTCGCATGTCTTATTGGTCAGCTCACCGACCTGGAAGGCAGGGGCAGAGGGCAGCTCGGGCAGGCTCGCATTCATCAGCCCCCGCAGATGGTCGATGACGGCGACGTCGGCAGGGCCGCTGTGGCGGTAGAGGACCTCGCCACCGTCGAGCAGGACAAAGCCGCTGTGACCGCGAGGCAGCTTAAAGGTGTCGTAAAATGCCCCCTGGAAGTCGATATAGAGGGGCAGGCGCATCTCTGGGCGCATCATGCCCATGAACTCGCTGACCTTGCTGCGGAAGAGACCAAAGCCCTTGGCATCGCCGATCATGAAGCCGGTGGTCTCGCTTGCCAGCGTCCAGCGGGCGAGTGAGCGGTTGAGTGCCTTGCTCTCGCCGGCCTGCATGCTCTCTCGATCCTCGAGGAGGAAGTAGACGCGTTTGTCCTTGAAATTGGCGAGCTGAAGATCGGGGATATCGCCACCGGGGATCGTGATCTTCATCGGGTCGGCGACAGCGAGATCGATCGCCGGTAGCTCGTCGGGGATCGCCTCTGCCTGCGAACGAAAAAGCCAGGCGAGGGTGCCGATCGCCAGAAGGATAACGACGACGACGCCGATGAGAACGCGGGTGATCCAGGACACGGGGCGCGCAGTATATTCCAGAACGGGCGGGGCTCGGGGTTCGCCTGGACGGAGGTTGTTTTGCTGTTTTTGAGGCGTTTTTGAGGCGTTTTGAGGCGTTTTGAAGGTTTTTGGGCCTGCCCGGACCTGTGCTGGGGCGGGCAGTTTGGGTCTGGTGTGTGCCCTGCTCCCGGCGCTGCGAGTATTGTCTGCGACATGCGCATCGTGATCGCCTCGTGCCGTCAGCTACCCGCGTGGGAGAAGGATGATGTGCCGCTTCTCGCGGCTCTCCAGGGTCTGGGTGCGGCGGTCGATACGGTCGCTTGGGACGACGCCGGGGTGCGCTTTGGGGACTACGACGCCTGCCTTATCCGCACCACCTGGGACTACTGGGATGACGGCGAGGGCGGCGATCGCCGCGACGAATTTATCGCCTGGGCAGAGCGTATTGGTGGGCTCACTCGTCTCTTTAATCCGGCGCCGATCATCCGTTGGAACACCCATAAGCGTTATCTTCGGGAACTCGAGGCCGCCGGTGCGAGGCTCGTGCCGACGCTCTGGCTGCCGCGGGCGAGCGTCGTCGATGTCGCTGCGGTGCTGCGCGAGCGCGGCTGGAGTCGGGGGTTTATCAAACCGCAGGTCGGCGCCTGTGCCCGCGGGACCCTGCGCTTCGCCGCTGATGAGCGCGGTTTGGCGGAGGCTCAGGCTCACCTCGATCAGCACCTCGTCCGCGAGGACATGATGCTCCAGCCCTACCTGCGACGGGTCGAGACCGAGGGCGAGACCAGCCTGATCTTCTTTGATGGGGTCTTTTCCCACGCGGTGCAGAAGATCCCGGTTCCGGGGGACTACCGGGTCCAGGATGACTACGGTGCGAGCGATCGCCCGGCCCAGGTGAGCGCAGAGCAGATCCGTGCGGCCAAATCCCTGGTGGCGGCCGCCGGTGGCGAGCATCAACCGCTGCTCTACGCGCGGGTCGACATGATGCGCGATGAGCAGGGGTGTTGGGTGCTGGGCGAACTCGAAGCGGTGGAGCCGTCGCTCTTCTTTCGCCACGATGCCGCCGCCGCGGGACGCCTCGCGAGCGCCTTGCTGCGTCGCCTTTGAGAGCGCCGATGGAGAGGCGTTGGTCGCGAGTGTGGAGTCGCTATGGAAGACGTTGGCCGTGAGCTTTGAGCCATGCGTCGATGTCGAGTTTGAGGGCAGCAGCGCCGGCTCCTGCGGTGATCGCGAGTTCGCGAGCCTCGAGCGCATGGCGCAGGGCCTGGTCGCGGGTGGCGGCAGTGTGCCAGCGGGCCCTCGCGATCGCGAAGCGGGCCTTGGCGCGGTCGTGGGTATTGCCGGAGTTCTCTTCGAAGAGCGCGAGCGCGTGCTCGGCAGAGAGCAGTGCGCCGTCGAAGTCTTTGAGGGCGAGCTGGTCGTTGGCGAGACAGAGCAGCGGATCGAGCATGCGCTGGTGATCGGCGCCGAGCTTGCTCTCGATGATCGCCAGAGCCTGGCGATGCTGGGCGGCGGCCTCTTTGGGGTTGCCGAGGCCGAGCAGGGCGGCGCCGCGGATCGTCAGCAGTGAGGCGTACTCCCGATGCTCCGCGCCGAGCTTGGCCGTGACCATCGGCTCGCCGCGCTCGATGTACTCGAGGGCAGCTTTGAAGTTGTGACGCTCGAGGGCGAGCTCGGCGAGGGCGGTCAGGGTGATGCCGATTCGCGGGTGATCGGGGGGGTAGACCAGATGCTGGATTTTGAGGGTGCGGGTGAGTGCCGCTTCGGCGCCCTCGTAGTCGCCTAGGTCGCCCTTGATCACGCCGATGTTGAAGAGGTTGGTCGCGACCCGGGGATGCTCGGGGCCGAACCTTCGCTCTTGGATCTCGAGGGCGCGCAGGTTGCCCTGCAGCGCCGCCTGAAAATCGCTGCGTTGGTAGGTGACCATGGCGACGTTGAGCAGCGCCGAGGCGACCTCTTGGTGATCGGGGCCAAAGGTGCGCACGCGGATCTCGAGGCTGCGCTGGAGGAGCTTTTGGGCCACATCGAGGTTGCCGAGATCGACCTCGGCGAGGCCCAAGTTGGCGACGACAACGGCGACCTGGGGGTGGTCGGGGCCGTAGGTTGTTTCGCGGATCCGCAGGGCCCTGCGGAAGTGTTCGCGGGCGATGGCCGGCTCCCCGCGGGCGCGGAAGATGAGGCCTAGGTTGTTGACCGATCCCGAGACCACCGGATGGTCGGGGCCGAGGGTGCTCTCGGCGATCGCGATCGCTTTCTCTTGGTGCTCGCGGGCGCGGTCGTAGTCGGCATGGTCGTCGTAGAGCGAGGACACGACGTGGTGGTAGCGCTGCCAACGGAGGTCGCCCTCGGGCACCTCTAGGTGCTCTAGCCACATTTTGGCGAGTTGCGTGTAGGCGATGCCGAGCTCGAACTCGGCGAGGCGCACACCGTCGATCCACGCGAGTGAGAGGCTGGCTTCGGCGGCGAGCCCATCGGCGCCGTTGCGGCCTGCAGTGTAGAGCGCAGCCTCGTACTCCTGGCGCGCGGCAGGAAAATCGCCGCGCAGCTCTGCGACCTTGCCTGCGGTGATTGTGGCGCGGACCTCGAGGTGCGCCAGTTGGGTCTCGTGGGCGTCGGCCTTGGCCGCTTCGGCGGCCTCGCTGGCCTGGGCAAAGCGGCCTGCGATCGCCTGGGCCTGGATCGTCGCGAGGCGTTGGAGCTGTGCACTCGCGATCTCTTCGAGGTGTTTGGGAAGCTCTTCGTAGGCGCCGAGCTGCTCTGGATCGGCGCAGATTTCGGGCTGCTGGAGGGACGCGACCGTATTGACGGCGCCCTCGACGACGCCAGCGTCCGCATCGCAAAGCGACTTGACCAGTGCTCCCAGGGCATCGCGGCGGTCGTCTAGGCAGGTGTTGATCCGCCGGGAGAGCGCCGGTGTGATGTCGCCGCTTAGTTCGTCGATGCAGGTGTCGTGGCGGGTCGTCGACCAGGCATCTGCGTAGGCGCCGAGCATGTCGATGGCGGTGGATGAGCTGGTCTTTGCGAAGCCCACGCCGGTGTCGAGCATCGCCTGCTGGAGTTCGCGGCCGATCGCCGGGGACCAGACCGAGTCGATCGTTGTTGCGTCGCGCTCGCAGGCACGGACCTGGCGACTGTGATCGAGACGCCAGCTGACGAAGATCACGAGCGCTGCGGCGATGGCGATTCCGGCGATCAGGAACTTGCGGATCCGCGGCGCAGGATCGTCCAGGAGAGCATCGACGAAGCTGCGCATCGACGGCCAGCGATTCTCGGGGGCGGTCTGCAGACCTTTTGTGAGGACCCTGCGGATCCACGGCGGCACCGTGCTGCGCGAGGGCGGCTCCTGTAGCAGGCCCTCGGTGACGGCGACGGCGACACCTGCCGGGCTGTCGCTGCGAAAAGGATGCACGCCGTAGAGCGCCTCCCAGAGTGCGACCGCAAAGGAGAAGACGTCGCTGCGGGTATCGGTGGGCAGTCCGAGCCACTGCTCGGGCGCCATGTAAAGCGGTGTACCGACCAGAAGCCCCTCTTGGGTGAGTTCGCTGCTGAGCACGTTGGAGCGGCTTAGATGGGCGAGGCTCGGGTGCTGACCGGTGAGTTTGGGCGCAGGTGCTTGATCCGCGCGGGCGAGGCCGAAGTCCATGACACGCACCCGCTTGTCGCGGCAGATCATGATGTTTTCGGGCTTGACGTCGCGGTGGATGAGGCCGGCTTTGTGGGCCGCTGCGAGCCCTTCTCCGGCGGCGATGAAGAGCTCCAGGATCTCGGCGCTGGGCGGTCGGTGGGTGTGCAACCAGGCGTCGAGCGTGTCGCCGTTGACGAACTCCATCGCCAGGTAGATCTGGCCGTCGTGGGCCCCTACATCGTGGATCGCGACGACGTTTGGGTGCGAGAGTTTGGCCATCGCTTGGGCCTCGCGCTGCAGGCGGGAACCGGCGTCGGCATCGGTGGTGAGCAGCAGCTTGAGGGCGATTTTGCGGTCGAGTTCGGGGTCGTAGGCGGAGTAGACGACGCCCATTCCGCCGCGACCGATGAGGTTGAGGATCACGTAGCGACCGACACGTTCGCCGGGCACAAGGCCGCCCTCGAGCGTGGGCAGCTCGGACGAGACGACGGTCACCCGCGGATCCCTGGGGGTGGGCAGCGTCGAGGCCCTGATGGGGGACTCCCACTCGACCTCATCCGACCTCCCTGGCCTCTCGCCTGACCTCTTCATCAGCTTTGCTCGTGCACGCGGCGCATCGGCGAGAGTGTGACCCGAGCTTTTGCGGAGCACAAGTGCAGGTGTCGCGCAGGCTGAGCGCGGCTGCCCGGCCCTACTTTGGAGCCGACTGCGGACCGAAGAGCGAGAGCACGTTCATGCCCAGGGTCAGGAGCAGGTGATTGCGCTGTCCGAACGAATCGTAGCCGTTGCGCAGATCGACCTCCCAGCCGAGGCCCAGGGCCAAGTCGATGTCGAGCTGCTTGGTGCCCCGCAGCAGGGGCAGGGTGACCGCCCCGCCGAGGTAGGTCGAGGGATGAAAGACGCCCTTGTACCAGTTGGACATCAAGAGGCCGCCCTGGAAACGGAAGGGGATGGCGAACATATTGGTGCTTCGCCTGTAGTCCCAGGGCTCGACCGTGAGCAGCAGACCGGTCGTGAGCGAGGTGAATTGGGCCGCGCTGGTGTCGCTGCTGGACTTGAGGTCGAGGCCCGCTGCGGGGAAGCGCACCGAGGCGAAGTCAACCGGGATCGTCGCGAAGACTCGGAGGCTCTTCGAGCCGAGGCTGCCACTCCAGTGAGTGATCCCAAAGGCGCCCTTGGGTCTCAGGGTCGCTCGGTAGGTGCGTTCGGGGTAGTCCTTGAGTTCGGAGAGCTGACCCTTGCTCGCCACCGGCTGGCCGGCGATTTCTACATGAAAGGGCTTGTTTCGATCTGGTTTTTCGCCGCCGAAGTTGATCGGGATCGATCTGCGCCCCTTGAGGTCTGCCGAGATGAAGATGCTCTGGCGCGACGCTTCGCGCTTTGAGTCATCGGAGTAGACGAAGATCGTGAGCCGCTGACGCCCGTAGAGCTTCGTGAGCTTCGTGAGCTTCTCCCTGTCAGCTGATTCGAGGAGTGTGATGAACTCGCCATCCCCGGCGCCAATCTCCTTGCAGCGCGGTGTGTTCTTTCTTCGCTTGCACTTCTCGTGTGTTGCATCGATGCCATGCCGTTTGGCGAGCGCCCTGGAGATCGCATCTTCGGAGATCACGATGGTACAGAGATTGTTGCTGATCACCGAGTTGCTGACCGCAGCGAGCTCGTCATTATTGATGATCACATGGTGCGATTGGCGCACATCTTTTTGACATTTCACATGGACGATATCGGCGATATTCAGCGGCAGCGAGCTGTTTTCGGCCGAATCAGCGAGTTTAACCCGGAGGCTGAAGGTCTCCTTAGAGGCGCGCGTCGCTTTGAGTGTCGCCATGACCGGGTTTGCGGATGCTTGTTGGACCGTGAAGTTGATGATCTGTTGGGAGCGAAGGACGATGTCTGTTCGATTAGGACCCGCGGATCCGCTAGTTGGCGCAATCGTCACATTGGCGTCGTCAGACGTTGCGCTCCATGTGGCGACACTTCCCATATTCGGAAGACTGATAAACGCCGTGTTCGAGAGCGTTGTGTCGGAGGATATCGTCGCGACCCCCGGTGGCTTGGCATTGGATGCGGCGAGCACGGTGAGGAGTGGGTAGTCATTGTAGATGACGGTTGTTGTCGAGGAGACCTGTACGGGTAGCGATTCTATCACAAGGCGGGCCGTGGCCTGTCCGCCCGCGGTCGCGACAAGGTCGTCACTGAAGAGGTTCCAGGAGGAGGAACTCGATCGGTTGGCGTCTAGTGTGGTGCTGAGTGTCGACGATGTTTTCATTGTAAAATGTTCGTGTTTACGGTGCCGTCTTTTCTTTCCTCCTCCATTTTTATTCAGATACTTTGTCTCCGTGTTGTCCTTTACATTGACATGGAATCGTTTGCTATTGTCGGTGCCGTTGATCAGTAATGTGGCGTTGACCCCGTAGCACCAGCCATTGCCCGTGAGTTCGATGGTCTGTTTCTCGACGTCCCCGAGAAGGAGTGGTGTTCCGTGTGTCGGTTGTAAGACGCACTCTTGCGGGGCAGACGACGTTGCGACGAGGAGGTTGAGGACGGACAAAAATGCGAGTGAAGTGAGCATCGTGAGGTCCTTTTCTAGTTTGTGTCGGTGGAGGTGCCGGTAGTGGT
>Ga0256845_1001419_pt1 | contig 19332 bp, 15 predicted proteins | sample RiftiametaG_FD_189101 | JGI IMG/M metagenome (GOLD analysis project Ga0256845, IMG submission 189101) | Tube worm associated microbial communities from hydrothermal vent at the East Pacific Rise, Pacific Ocean - Riftia | ecosystem: Host-associated > Annelida > Integument > Unclassified ...
CTGCTCGCGGAACTCCGCAGCGCCGACCCCAGCCTGCCCCTCTACGTCATCGAGTGTCACGACGACGAACTCGCGGCCGCGGTCGCGAGCGGCAACGTCGACTTGGGCTTTGGCACCCTAGATCCGACAGGAGTACCGCCACGGCTGCTCTTTCACGACCTCGGCGAGCTGCCCTGGGTCGTCATCGTGCCCCGCGGGGCCTCCGAAAACTTCCCCCCCGAACTCGGCCTGCGCGACCTCGATGGCGTGCCGATGGTCGTCACCCGAACAGGTCCCGCTCGCAGTGCCCTCGACCGTGCCTTCGCGGAGCATGCCGAGCGCCCGCTCCACCTCCACCCCGTCGTCGAAGTCGGCTCGACACCGCGGGTGGTCGAGGCCGTCGCGCGAGGTTTTGGGGTCGCGATCGTCTCTCGTTTTAGGGCTGCATTTCTGCCGCAAGGTGTCGACGTTCGGGTGCTCCGCGGCGGTCCTCCGGTGCTCCGTGCGGGCGCTTTTTCGCGCAAGAATGCACACCTCGGTGACGACGCGACCGAGCTTCTCGATCGCGCCCGCGCCCGCTTTCACGAGGTCAGCTGCCGCCATCTGGGCCCCGATGTCGCGCCTCCATCCACATGTTCATAGGAACATGTCCATATAAACCTATAGGTATTGATGCGCTGTGATCGCTCGTCAGCTCAGATCACCAAGCTGCAAGCGGAGCCCGTCGAGCACTGCCTGCGGTGTCGTCGCGGTCTTGCCGAGGATCTCCTGGGCCTCGGTCAAAAGAAGATTGCGCTCCTCTGAACTCAGATCCTTCGCGGTCAGCACGACGACCGGAATGCTGCGGAGGTCAGGGCTCGCCCGCAGACGATCGAGGAAGCGAAAGCCGTCGCAGCGCGGCATGACCAGATCGAGTAAGACGACATCCGGACGCTCCCGCTTGATGTGATCGAGGCCGTCATCCCCATCGCAGGCCTCCCGCACTCGCCAACCCGATCGTACGAGATGCGTCCGGACTAGAGCACGAGCGCTCGCATCGTCGTCGATCACCAGCACTGAGGGCTCAGATAGCTCGTGCCGCTGTCGATTGAGTACCCGGAGCAGATGTCCGCGATCGATCGGCTTGAGGAGGTAGTCAGTCGCGCCGAGGCGCAGGCCTCGGGACTGCTCATCGACGATCGACATCATGATCACCGGGATCTCGGCGAGTTCGGGATCCGCCTTGAGCGCAGCGAGAATGTCCCAACCCTCGGCCTCGGGCATCAGCACGTCGAGGGTGATCGCACTCGGTCGCAGGGAACGAGCGATCGCCAGCACATGTGCGGGGGAGCTGACCGCGACCACCGACCACTGCTCCCGAGTGAGGAAGCGGATCATCATATCGAGGACCGCCGGATCGTCGTCGACAACGAGCACCGTATCGCCAGAAGAGCGCGCATTTCGAGGCTTCTGCGCGGGCTCATCGACTCCTGTTGGCACCTCTGCGGGGGCCTCTGCGACCGTCACAGAGGAGGGCACCTCGTTGTCCTCCGTGCCCTCAAGCGGCGAAGTCGGCAGACGCACTGTGAACGTCGAGCCAACCCCAAGAGTCGAGCGCACACTCAGCTCACCGCCTAAAATTCGACAAAATCGGCGGGAGAGCGCGAGACCTAGACCGGTGCCACCGTAGGCCCTGGAGGTCGTCGCATCAGCTTGGGCGAACTCCTCAAAAATGCGCTGCAGCTTCGCCTCTGGGATTCCTATCCCGGTATCTGTGATTTCGATCTCTAAAATGTCGCCGGGCGAGTGCTCGATCCGCCGAAGGCTGAGGGTCACCGACCCGTCTTTGGTGAACTTGCCCGCGTTGCTCAGAAGGTTGAGGAGCACCTGCCGGAGTTTTAAGAGATCGGAGGTCATCTGCCCGATCCCGGAGGCACAACGAACTTCGATCTGGTTCCCATTCTTAGCGAGAAGCGGGGTCGCCGTCGCGAGCACATCGTCGAGCATCGAACGGATGCTAAACGCCTCGCACCAGAGCTCCATCTTGCCGGCCTCGATCTTTGAAAGATCGAGGATGTTGTTGATCAGTTCGAGGAGGTACGACCCGGAGTTCAGGATCTTGCGCAGATCGTCGGCGATCTCGACGTCATTGCTCTGCTCGGCCTCCTCGAGGATCATCTCGCTGTAGCCGATGATCGCATTTAACGGGGTGCGGAGCTCGTGGCTCATGTTCGCGAGAAAGCGGCTTTTGGCGACGTTTGCGGCCTCTGCGGACTCTTTTTGCCGCAGCAGGAGCTCGGTCTGACGCTCCTCGGTGATGTCGCGAAGCACAATGCTGCTGCCGATAAAACCGTGCACCGGGAGAATCAGCGAGGTGGTCGCGATCTCGATCCAGCGATCGCCGTGCACGATGATCGAGCGATAGCGGGTGTGACGGGTGGCCGCTGTGCCGAGGTGTTCGCGGAGTTCATCAAAGCCGGACTGCCCAGCCAATAGACCGAGGAAATCGGCCCCGTGCAGCGCATCCTCGGAGACAAGGACCCCCGACCGCGAGCGAAAGCCCATGATCTCAAAGAAGCGATCGTTGTGATCGAGGATTCGATCCTCGGCGTCAAGGATCACGACGCCCTCGACCGATCGTTTGATGATCTGCTGCCAACGCCGTCGATCTCGGTACAGCTCAAAGAGCAGGTTGCCTTCGCCATCGATGCGCTCAACGAGGGCCAGATGGCGCCCGTCGACGTGCATCAGGCGGATCCTCGTCAACACGTCACGTGCCCCAAAGTCGAGCGCGAGCAACATATCGATGGGCTTTCCGCTGGCCAGCGTCCGTGAGTACTCGCGGAGACCGCGACGATCTCGGGTCGCGATGAGTTCGTCGAGATGCACGCCTAGGAGCGCGTCTGCGGTGGTCGCGAAGCTCCTGCAAAACGCCGACGAGACCTCCGCGATCCGCAGCTCGGAGTCGAGAACGAGGACCCCAATCGCCAGATCAAAGTCGATCACGTCGCCTCTACCTCCCCCTCCTCGAAGCCAAAGATCTGATGAAGCTCGGCGATCGCTGCATCGCTGCAGCTGCGCTTGCGGAGCACGGTGATGGGATTGCCACCGATCACCGAGCGCAACCAAAAGTGTTCGGTCTCCAGCTCCATGATGCGAAAGGTCCCCTGGGTCGTCGGCGGGCCGTAACGGGCCTCAAGCTGACTCCACAGCCCCAGTACGCGATCGCGTTCGAAGAAATACTTGAACGTCTCGGGGTGGATGCAGGCGTGGACCCGCTCACGAGTGGGCGCAGCTGAGCCCACTAACCCACGCCCTCGACACCAAAGCAGCAGCGTGAAGCTCCGCTGCTGATGCACTCACTCTCGACAGCGGCGTAGGTACCAAAGCGCTCCTCTAAGGTGCCTTCGCCGTAGATCAGCTCCATCAAACCTGCGGCGACGCCCGTCAGCATCGAGCATTGCGGCCGCTTCGAGGGGCCGCGGAGTTCCTGGAAACCGAGTGCCTCGTAGCCGTTTAGCGACTCGAGGTCGAGGCTCAGGCCGGGCGTATGTCGTTGGATGTGCCAATTGCCCCAACCGAGCGCGTTCGAGACAGCGATCAGGGCGTGCAAATTGTCGGCCGGCTCGCGGATCATCGGAGCGATCAGCCCCTCCCATTCCGTCGAACACATGATCCCGCGGAAGGTGTTCATGCCGCAGGTCTCGGCGTCCTCCTGGAGGAGGCGACGGGCTGATCGCTCGCGACCACGGGCAGCCATGGCCTCAATAAATCCGAGCGAAAGCAGGTTGTAGAAGAGCGCCGGAATGTTCGCGAGGTAGACGCTAAAGACCGGGATGAGCCCGCTCTCGCGACCGTAGAGCGGCATGCCCACAACCGCGTCGATGATCACCTCTTCGTCGACGCTCGCCGAATGGAGATAGCCCTCTTGACTCGCCGGTGTGAACTCGACAGGGCTCTGCTCGATCGCATCGATCGGCCGAGTACGACCGCGTTTAATCGTGAAACGACAGCAGGAGCCACCGCTCGCCATGCACTCGACCTCGTGCACATCGCAAAGTTCCCCTGTCACCGCAAAAATAGCCCCCTGGAGATAGCCCTCGGTGAACGAGCAGACGGGCTCGCTGCGGCGCCCCAGACCGACGCTCCAGCCCTCGACAAAATGGGACGAGGAGGCGAGGACTTCGCTCTCGGCGACCCGAGATAGATCGATTCGACCGTAGCCGAGATGCGAGTAGAGGAGCTCGGCCAGCGCCCAGCGCACCGCGAGAGGATCACCGTCGATGAAGGTATCGCGCACGTATCCCGAGAAAACCCGCTCCGCGGTCGAGACCAGCAGAGCCTTGCCGTCGATGCCCGCGGCCGCCTCGACCGTCCGCTGGATCCGCGAGTTGTAGTGATGGCAGTGGATGATCACATCCGTGCCAGCGATGACCCTGCGGTAGCTCGGCCGCCTGTAGACGAGCCGTAATCGGTCAACTAGTGCGCTCTCACGATTCTCCATCGCCCCACCCCCAGGTCTAAAATACTACCAGCGGAGGCGCAGCCCAACGACAAGCGGTCTGCGCTCGGGGGCGCGCACCCACAGCTACATCGGTGGGGATATCCACCGCAAAGTGACAGCCACGGCTTCGTGATCCGAGAGGTCCACACCGACAGCATCGACAAAGACCGGATCGAGCGCCCAGCTCTCAGCGACGATGCCAAGCGCGTCGCTCGATCGATAGAGCACACGATCGATACGCAGTTCCTCGCCACAACTGAGGGCGCGACAGCTGTCGGTCAGGCCCGCCGCGTCGATGAGTCCCTGGAGGTAAACCTCGTCTTCAGCCTTCATGTTGGTATCGCCGCCGATGATGATCGCCTTGCCGGCCGAGCGATCTGCGATCGTCGCCGCCAGCTGCTCCGCCTGCTCGGCACGGGCGGCGATGTCCTCTGGATCGCGACCCGCATCCATATGCAGGTTGTAGACGTCGACAACGAGCCCGGGCGCGAGTTCGTGCTCAGCAACGGTGAAGCCCTTCTTTGCGAGGCAGTCGCTGCCGTTGCTAAATTGGCCGTAACAGGCCTTCCAGGTGATGCGATCGTGGGGCCCAAAGGCGGTCTCTGAGAAGCGGTTAAGGCCATCTCCGAGATCGTTCACACCGTCGCCGCTGCGCTCCGATTGGTAGGGATGCTCGGCCTCGGCGATGAGCTCCTCGTGGTAGTAAAAATCCTCTTGGACCAGCACCAGATCGTAGCTGTTGAGCAGCGGCGAAATGAGCGGCATGTTGATCTCGGGATTGCTGCCTGAGATCCCCTGCGGCAGGCCAGCGACGTTGTAGGAGAGCACGCTGAGCACACCGGATTGGGGCTCGACCGAGGTGTCGGTATCGCTGTCGGTATTGCTGTCGGTATCGCTGTCGGTATTGCTGTCGGTCTCGCCGCTTGTCGAACTCGCGCTCCCTGCATTTGTCTCCCCCTGGGCCCCACTGCAACCGAGTGCGAGCATCACGAGGGCCAGACAACCAGCGAAGACCAGGGGGCGAGCGGGTGAACACAGCATCGCCCGACGGTAACGCGCCGAGCCCTCTCCAGCGAGCCCCCGCAGCGCTGTGGGCTCACTTGCACCGTCGGCAAATGTCCCTCCTGAGCATCACGCCCAGGAGGACTGGCAGAGCCGTTAGCGAGCGCAGGAAGCGATCAATGAGACGACGACCGACGGGTCTGCGAGGGTCGAGACATCGCCAAGATCATCGGTGTTGCCGGCAGCGATCTGGCGGAGGATCCGACGCATGATCTTGCCGGAGCGAGTCTTGGGCAGGCCGCTGACGATCTGGATTTGATCGGGCGTTGCGATCGGCGAGATCAGCCGCCGAACCTGATCCCGTAGTGCCTTGCTCAGGGCTACCTGGTCCGCCGACTCAAACTCCGTACGAATGATCACAAAGGCGTAGATGCCGGTGCCCTTGAGTTCGTGGGGGAAACCGACAACCGCCGCCTCGGCGGCCGCCTCGTGAGCGACCAGGGCACTCTCGATCTCAGCGGTGCCGAGCCGATGGCCGGCGACGTTGATCACGTCGTCGACGCGGCCGGTGATCCAGTAGTACCCGTCGTCGTCACGGCGGCAGCCATCGCCCGTGAAGTAGTAGCCGGGAAAGCGACTAAAATAGGTCTCGCGAAAGCGTTTGTGATCGCCGAGGATCGTGCGCGCCTGCCCCGGCCAGGAGCCCGCGAGACAGAGGTTACCGCTGACGCCATTGCCCTTGATCTCCTGGCCTTCGTCGTCGACTAGAACTGGGCGAACCCCGAACATCGGCAGGGTTGCCGAACCTGGCTTGGTCGGTGTCGCCCCGGGCAGCGGCGCGATCATGATGCCGCCGGTTTCGGTCTGCCACCAGGTGTCGATGATCGCCGCCCGACCACCGCCGACGACGTCGTGGTACCAGGTCCAGACCTCGGGGTTGATCGGCTCGCCGACGGTGCCGAGGATCCGCAGGCTCTCGCGCTTGTAGCGAGTCACGGGCTCGTCACCGGCGCGCATCACCGCCCGGATCGCAGTTGGTGCCGTGTAAAAAACGCTGACCTTGAGGTCGTCGACGATCTGCCAGTAGCGACCGCAGTCGGGGTAATTGGGCACAGACTCAAACATCACCGTCGTGCTGCCGTTGGCGAGCGGTCCGTAGACGATGTAGCTGTGGCCGGTGATCCAGCCGGCATCAGCGGCACAAAAATAGACATCGTCGTCGTGGATGTCGAAGACCTGCCGATGGGTGAAGGCGGCGTAGACCATGTAGCCACCGGTGGTATGCAACACGCCCTTGGGCTTGCCGGTCGAGCCCGAGGTGTAGAGCACAAAGAGCGGATCCTCGGCGTCCATCCACTCGACCGGGGAGGTGGCGCGCTCCTTGGCGAGTTCGTCGGCGAGCCAGTGATCGCGACCCTCGCTCATCTGCACGTCGGCCCCCGTGCGCTTGGCGACGAGCACCGAACGCACGACATCGAGACCTTGCACGGCTTCGTCGACGGTTTGCTTGAGCGGGATGCGTTTGGGCCCGCGGAGGCCTTCGTCGGCGGTGATGACCACGGCTGAGTCGGCGTCGAGGATGCGCTCGCGCAGGGCCGAGGCGGAGAAGCCCGCAAAGACCACCGAATGCACCGCACCGATCCGAGCGCAGGCCAACATCGCAAAGGCGACCTCGGGGATCATCGGCAGGTAGATGCAGACGCTGTCGCCCTTGCGAACGCCGTGGGAGCGGAGCACGTTGGCCAGGCGTCCAACCTCGCGGGCCAGCTCGGCGTAACTGATATGTCGGTACTCGCCGGGTTCGTTGGCGACCCAGATGATCGCGGTTTTGTCGGGTTGCTTGTCGGCGTGCCGATCGACGCAGTTAAAACAGGCGTTTAATTTGCCACCGCTAAACCACGCGACCTCGCCCTCTTCGATCCGAGCCTGGTGGGTGCTCTCGGGCCTGTGGAACCATGTCAACGTCTCGGCCTGGACCTGCCAAAAGGCGGCCGGGTTGGCGATGCTCTCGCGGTAGAGGCCCTCGTAATGGGCGAGCGAGTGCACGTGGGCGCGTTTGGCGATGTGGGGCTTGACGGGGATCATCGGGACCTCAGCTCCTCTGTTGCGAAAGGGGAGTGTCGCACGAAGGCGGGCCCGAGCCCACCATCTGCAACTCAGCGGTCGCTTCGCACGTAACGACCACCGCCGACGTCAACGACCAGATCCAGGGCCTCTGCCTCGGTGAGAGCGACGAGCCCGAGCAGCGGCTCCTCGAGGTCATCGATCGACAGACCGCGTGGACCTGCCCGATCGATCGCGAGGCCGAGATCGCGGAGATGCGGCGGCCATGGATCGGCCAGCGCGGCGGCGTTTGGCTGCTCGAGCCAAGCGCTGATCGCAGCCGCAACTTCGACCGGGCACGAAGCGCGGATCGCCCGGGCCCCCGCGCCGATCAACACCCCACAGCCCGGAGAGCCGACCAACGCCGCCAGCGGCCGACGCTGCTTGAGCGCCAGGCGACCGCTGTTCATCGACCCCGAACGCAGCGAGGCCTGGACGACGACAACCGCGGCTGCGAGGCCAACGACGTAGCTATTGCGGCTGGAGAAGAGCGCCCGTGTGGGCGATTGCCCCTGCTTGAGAACAAAGGCGACACCCGAGCACGCGTGAGCCGCGATCGCGTCGAAGAGCGCTGCGTTTCCCGGGGGATAAGGAGCCCCGACCGCCGCTGGCAAGACCGCGAGCTGGGGCACATCGAGCGCAAGCGCGGCCCGATGCGCGGCGCTATCGACCCCGAGAGCACCCCCTGAGATCACAGAGAAACCGCGGTCGGCCGCGGCCTCGACGATCGCCGGGATCAGATCGGTGAACCGACGCCGGGCCGCACGGGCACCGACGATCGCCAACCTCGGAGGCGGCGCGAGCTCTCCGGCAAGCTCGAAGCCGCGACGACGTCGAAGGCCCAGGTCCTTGGGAGTGATTGTTCGGGTGCGCATGTGCATGTCTTCGGCCACCCGCGTCCGCCATTGCACGGCCTGGCTCCGCGACAGGCCTGTCATGGTGGCCCGCCCACCGGGCCAAAATGTCCCGTCTTCGGCCCAGCGCGTTCTCAGCCGCCGGGGCGAGGGTGTTGAAATAAATAGAAAATTTGGGCCCGGCACCGCTGGGTCGGTCTCTGCATTAGTCCGGGGCAGGAAGCTCTCCAATGCTCCGTATCCGCAACTCCCTCGCCCTCCTTGTTGTCCTTGCACTCGCGCCGGCCTGTGATTCCAACGACGGCGTTGAGATCGGCAGCCCCACCGGCGATCCCCTCGACAAGGCCGACCTCGATGATGACTCCGGTGCGAGCGCCCTCCTGCTCGGATGCAGCCTCGAGCCAGCCTGTGACGCGGTGCTCTTGCCCGGCCAGCAAGAGGATCAAAGCGGGGACCTGGGCCCCGAGACGAGCTACGATGGTGACGGCCTCTGCGTGCTCTCTGCACTCACTGCGCCCGACCCAAGCCTGGTCCAAACGGTCATGAATTTCGAGGGTTCGATCGCCAACCTCGACTTCGCGATCGTCGGCCCGGGGCAGGCACTCCGCCAGTCCTACGGGGTCACCGAAGGCGTCGGTGAGTGGATCAATCCGCCGATGCTTTGCGATCTCCAGGGCCGTGATTTCTTCGAAAATTGCATGATCGCCTTTGACCCTTCATGCCTCGATCCCGAAGCCTGGGTCATCGGCTGCGAGCCCATCGACGAGTTGGTCTGCCCGATCCCCAAAGGAGAGAGTCCGGATCAGCCCTAGCCACCCCGCGGGGTCGAATACCTCCAACAGCTCGCGTCGCCGTCTGCCCGCCTCTCCATTCGCTGCCGGGCAGATGGCGGCGTGAGGACGTGCAGGAATCCCGCCACTGGTTGACGCCGTCGACCGCGTGCAACTACCTTGAACTGCGTTCGCGAATAAGCCGCGAGCGGGAGGTCCTGTGAAGGTCAAAGCCGCTGTCGCCCACCGCCCGAATGCTCCCCTGACCCTTGAGACAGTCGATCTCGAGGGCCCACGCGCAGGCGAGGTGCTGATCGAGATCAAGGCCACCGGTATCTGCCACACAGACGCCTTTACGCTCTCCGGGGCCGATCCAGAGGGACTCTTTCCGACGATCCTCGGCCACGAGGGTGCCGGTATCGTCGTCGAAGTCGGCCCCGGTGTCAGCTCATTGCAGCCCGGCGATCACGTGATCCCGCTCTACACGCCCGAGTGCCGCCAATGTAAATTTTGCCTCTCCGAGCGCACCAATCTCTGTCAGGCGATCCGCTCAACACAGGGCGCCGGCCTGATGCCCGACGGCAGCAGCCGCTTCTCGATCGACGGCGAGCCGATCTTTCACTACATGGGCACCTCAACCTTCAGCAACTACACAGTGCTGCCCGAGATCGCGGTCGCCAAGATCCGCGAAGACGCCCCCTTTGACCGGGTCTGTTACATCGGCTGCGGCGTCACAACCGGCATCGGTGCGGTGATCAATACAGCCAAGGTAAGGCCCGGCGACAACGTCATTGTCTTTGGTCTGGGCGGCATTGGCCTCAACGTGTTGCAGGGCGCACGCATGTCCGGTGCCAACATGATCGTCGGTGTCGAAACAAACCCCGAGCGGCGGGCGATCGCCGAAAGATTCGGCGCCACTCACTTCGTCAATCCCAAGGAGATCGGCGCCGATCTGGTGCCCTACCTTGTCAACCTCACCGACGGCGGCGCCGACTTTTCGTTTGAGTGTGTCGGTGATGTCCAGGTGATGCGCGATGCCCTCGAGTGCTGCCACAAGGGTTGGGGCACCTCGGTGATCATCGGCGTCGCTGGGGCCGGCAAAGAGATCGCGACGCGACCCTTTCAGCTGGTCACCGGTCGAGTGTGGAAAGGCTCCGCCTTTGGCGGTGCCAAGGGTCGACGCGATGTGCCCAAGATCGTCGACTGGTACATGGAGGGTCGGATCAACATCGACGATCTGATCACCCACGTGATGCCCATCGATCGCATCGGCGAAGCTTTTGAGTTGATGCACGCGGGCCGTTCGATCCGCAGCGTCGTCACCTTTGACGACGCTGTCTCCTGATCACGACGACTGCTCTAGATCGTCGAGGCGGCCCAGTACAGCAGCGCCGCGCCGCCGAGTGTGAGGGCAACGATCATCGACGCTGATGGAGCGTTTGGCAGCGCTGGTAGGGTCGCGGCAGCGCTCTTCGCGAGGTCCCGTATCGACGATCCAAGCTCGCCGCCGAACTGCACCTGAACGAAGAGATCGCCCGCCGGACCGCCACTCTTGGGCGTTTCGCCCTGACCGCGAAGCCGCAGCGCTCCGCCCTCGGGAAATCCCTCTGGGAGCCGCAGCAGCACCTTCGAGTCGCGATCAAAGGGCGAAGGAGTCCGGCGCACAAGCTCTCCCTCGACCCTTAGCTCGAGGGGCACCTCGACCCAAATGCCCTCGCCGTTGCCGAGCGCGGCACTCGGATAGATGACCTGCGCACGGAGGTCACGGCCGCGGGCACCGCTCCGCGTATCCGCCTCGTAGATGCTGCCCAGTTCGGCCATCGCCGGCAGTCTATCAGGGCCCCTAGAGCTCCGGCATACTGCCGCTGTGGACCCGCGCAGAGACGCGAACAGGCGCGCCCAGCTGCTAGGCGGCCTCCGGCGCAGAGGCAGCGCCCAAGGGGCCCTCTCGACCGCCGCGATCGCTGCGATCTGGGCATTTGTTCTCGCCGAGGCAGCGAAGGGATCGAGCGAAGACCTGCGCACGATCAGCTTCGGCGGTGCGCCCTTCCTCCTGCTCGCGGGTCTGCACAGCCGGACAGCGGCGTACATGCACTGCCCGGGGCGTCTATCCCTCTTGCCGAAGCCCGTCCGAGCCCAGGAGCATTGGCGTCTCGCCTCGGAGCAACACCGGCGCGCTCTTCTGTGGGTGCCGGTACTCGGTATCACCGCGCTCCTCGTCGGCGTAGCCCCCCACTGCTCACCGATAATGACGCTCAGCCTCGTAGGGTCGCTGCTCTGGTTGCTGCTTCTCGCGGCCCTCACCGAGCCGCTGATCGCTGGCGTCTCGGCCTGGCTAGGGCGCCGCTTGCCAGCTGAGAGCACCGGCGCAGAGCTCCAACGATCGCTCGCTGCCGGCTGGACCGCACCGGAGGCCGCCGTACATCTCTACGCACCAGCGCTCGGCGTAGCCCTAGCGGTCGCCCTGGCGATGCCTCTCCAGTTAGCCCTCGAGATCCAAGGCATGACAAGCGCCGCCCTGCCCTTCGCGATCGTGCCCCTGGTGATCGCCGGCGGTCTTCGACTGCTCGCTGTGCGCCTCTACAGCACAGGGATCTGGGAGGCCGTGCCGCGGATCCACGAGATCAGCCGAACCCTGGCCGGAGCCCCGCAACCCATCCCGGCAGCGATCTGGACGAGGAGGTTACCGGGGCTTGTTCGCCTCGATCTACTGCAACTCCAGCGCCTGGGCGCCCTGCTCTGGCTCCGCCTGACGGCGCTTCTGGGGGTCGCGATCTGGATCGCTTGGACACAGATTCGGAGCGCTCCGCTGCTCGCACTCGCGGCGGTTACGGTCGCTCTCTGGGTCGGCCCACTGCTCGCGCTGAATCGACAGAGGCAACTCCGCGCACGCCTGCTCGGCGCCCTACCGATCGGTGCTCAAGCGCGCAGTGGTGCCCCTAGTTTGGTAATTTTACTTCTCGGCGCACTTCCGCCGCTGCTGCTCTTGCTCGCAATCCTTTTCGCAACAAGTCCATAGGGTCATGTCTGATAGGACATGAACGCCTAGGCCAGTGCGAACCCAGAGCCGCCGACCGCCGCGAGATGGTGCCCGTGCTCAGCCTGTACCGTCGCTGCCCCGCTCGCGCCTGGGAGCCGAAGATCCGCGAGCACCGGGAGATGATCGGAGACCCGGTCGCCGCCGAGCGTCGCGTAGTTGGCGAAGTGCAGCTCCTCCGAGACCAAAATCCAATCGAGTCGCCGCGGCATTGCCCGCATGGTGCGCACGCCATCGCGATGGGCTCGAAGCTCTGGACACCAGGGGCGTAGGCCCAGCTGCTGCGCAAAACCGGCAAATCCGCTGCGATCGCGTTCGGTCCACGAGGTATTAAAATCCCCCATCACAACCATGGGCCGGGCCGTATCGCCGACGATTTCAGCGAGTTCTTGGAGCTGAGCCCGACGACGACGAGCGCTCGCGAAATCCAGGTGCACCGTGAGTACCGCCAGGGGATCGGCGCCCTCGATGGCGATCGATGCCCGCGTAAAACCCTTGCGCCAGCGGCTCTGGGCCTGAAAGTCGCCGCCCTCGCACTCGCTCAGGGCATGACGGCTGATCACCGCGGTACCGTAGCGATAGCGGCCCTCTTCGCGCATGTGCGGCGTCGCGATGACATGTTCGTAACCGGCTCGCTTGGCGAGATAGCGAACGTGATCAAAATCGCCGGCCCAGGTCGAACCGAGCTCTGCCTCTTGCAGGGCGACGACATCTGGGTTTTCGCGGCGGAGGAGCACGGCGATGGTATCGAGGTTGCGGCGAAAGTCCTCGGGATCGCGAATCCACGACTGGGAAGGGGCCCGCCCGCGACCGTGCGCGAGGTTTAGGGTCATCACCCGAAACGTGCTCAGGGGCCGTGCAACCGGGGCTCCGGCGCTAGCGCGAGCACGGCAACCAGCGGCTAGAGCGAGCGCTCCAAAGCCGCCGATGAGTGTGCGTCGCTGCATGCGACCTCTAGGATAAAAGCCAGGCAAAGCACCGCAAGTGCGGAAGGCTTTGCACACGTGCACGACCCTGCGGCTGTGAACGGATCTGCACGTGCTCGATCGCAACATTTTATGACATGCTCAATTGGACATGTCTCACAGGTCATAATCTCCATGAGGCGAACATCTGAGCACCCCATGCAAAATAGATGTGGTGGACAGACGCCTGAGATCGCTCCAGGGGCGAACACGTATCGCTCTCAATGCGTGCAATATCGCTCCCCCTACCACCCGCTCCGCCGCCTACAAACGAGCAGCACGCGCGAGATAATTCGACGATCGAACTCAGCTCGCGCGGTCTGTTGGAACCGATAACGGGTTTGGCCCCTCGGCCCTCCGCTCACTTCAGAGCAGGCGCCGCCTCGGTGGGTGCCGCCTCGATGGGCGCCGCCTCGGGTGCTCCCAGGGCGGGCGTCGGCGCGCTGCTGCCGACCTGCATGCCCAGGTTGTCGACGACAAAGGCCCAGAGGTCTGCGGCCTCTTCGATTCGCTTGCTCGTCGGCTTGCCCGCACCGTGCCCAGCTTTGGTTTCGATGCGGATCATCACCGGATTGTCGCCCTTGTGCGCGGCCTGGAGCGCCGCTGCGAACTTAAACGAGTGCCCCGGAACCACCCGATCGTCGTGATCCGCGGTGTGGATCATCGTCGCAGGATAGGCGGTATCTGGCCTCAAGTTGTGCAGCGGCGAGTAGGCGTGCAGCGCCTTGAACTGGGCTGCGTCCTCGGAGGAACCGTAGTCCGAGACCCAGGCCCAGCCGATCGTAAATTTGTGGAAGCGCAGCATGTCGAGCACACCGACCCCAGGCAGCGCGACCTTAAAGAGATCCGGGCGTTGGGTCATCGTCGCACCGACCAGGAGACCGCCGTTCGAGCGCCCGCCGATCGCGAGTTTCTCGGAGGAGGTGTACTTCTGGGCGATCAGCCACTCGGCGGCGCCGATGAAGTCATCGAAGACGTTTTGCTTGTTGAGCTTGGTGCCCGCTTGGTGCCAGACCTCACCGTACTCGCCGCCGCCGCGGAGGTTGGCGACCGCCAAAACCCCTCCCATTTCCAGCCAAACCAGGTTGGCGACCGAAAATGTCGGCGTGATCGCGATGTTAAAACCGCCGTATCCGTAGAGGTAGGTTGGGTTTGTGCCGTCTTTCGCAAGACCTGTCTTATGGGTCAGGAACATCGGCACCTTGGTGCCGTCCTTGCTGGTGTAGAAGATCTGCTCGGTGACGTAATTGGCGGGATTAAAGTCGACCTTGGGTTCGCGGAAGACCGTGCTCGTGCCCGACTTCACGTCGTAGCGGTAGATGGTGCCCGGCTGGGTGTAGCCGGTGAACATGTAGAAGGTCTCTTTGTCCTTGCGCTTGCCGCCAAGGCCGTAGGCCGTACCGATGCCGGGCAACGCGATCTCGCCCTGCGCTGCACCCTTGAGATCAAAGATCTTCACCTGCGAGTGCGCGTCTTTCAGGTAGTTGGCGAAGACGCGGTTGCCAACGATATTGGCACTGCGCAGGGTCTCTTCGGCCTCGGGCACGATGGTCACCCATTTCTCGGGCGCCGGCTTCTTGAGCGAGATTTGGACGATCTTGCCACGGGGCGCGTCCTTGTTGCTCCTGAACCATAGATCGCCCCGCCGGTTGTCGATGAAGTGGTACTGCGCGTCGAAGTCGGGCAGGAGTTTGATCATGCCGCCGGGCGAGGTCGCCGACGTGCCCTTGAGTTCCTTGACGAAGACCGCGTTTTTCTCGGCGGAGCCGTTCCAGATCTCGACGACGAGGTACTTGCCATCGTCGCTGACCGTCGTGTTGTAGCCCCACTTTGGCTGCTCGGGATTCTCGAAGATCAGGACGTCTTTGTCCTGCGGGTCGCCCAAGCGGTGGTAGTAGAGTTTTTGGCCCTTGTTGGTGCCGCTCAATGCCTCGCCCTCGGAGGGCTCGGCGTAGCGCGAGTAAAAGAAGCCCTTGTTGTCCTTGGTCCAGGAGACCCCCGAGAACTTGATCCACTTGAGTACGTCCGTGCGCTCGGTGCCCGAGTCGATCTCGCGTACGCGGTACTCTTGCCAGTCCGATCCGGAGCTCGAGAGGCCGTAGGCGACCAGCTTGCCGTTGGGGCTGACAGCCATGCCAGAGAGCGCGACAGTGCCGTCTGCGGAGAGCTTGTTGGGATCGAGAACGACGGTCGGCTCAGCGTCGAGCGTCGGCGCGGTGTAGACCACGCTTTGGTTTTGGAGGCCGTCGTTGCGCGAGTAAAAGTAGCGACCACCCTTGTGATAGGGGATGCCGTAGCGCTCAAAATTCCAGAGTGTGGTCAGCCGATCGCTGATGATTTTTCGCGCCGGCAAGCTCTCCAAATACCCAAAGGTCAGTCGGTTCTGTGCCTCGACCCACGCCTGGGTCTCGGGAGAATCCGGGTCCTCGAGCCAGCGGTAGGGATCGGCGACCTGGGTGCCGTGGTAGTCGTCGACGACATCGCCCTTGGCGCTCTCTGGGTAGGTGAAGCGAGCGCTCTCGACCGCCTCAGTGGCGTCGGGGATCACGGTCGAATCCGCCGTGTTCGACGTACAGCCGAGCGTCAGGGCGAAGAGTGAAACGGCGGCGACGGAGAGGATCAAAGGGCGCATGTTCGGCCCTTGTACAGGCTCTGCAAAGGAGGCTCAAGCTCGCCCTAGATCACACCAGTCAACGGCAAGCGCGGGATCACTCGACGAGGCCCGGATCGCCCGCAGATCAAAGCCGGAGACCAGCTCTGAGGCAGAAATCGACCGAGTGCCAGGGCCGACGAGACCGACCGACTGGGCGAGCGCGGCGATCACTCGCTCGGGGGAGACTCCGCCCTCGCGCAGAACGCTGAGATCGGGGGCCCCATGGCGTTTGCTCAGCTTAACGCCGTCCTGACCGAGGATCAGCGGCACGTGGGCATACCTCGGCACAACCGCCCCGAGTGCCCGATGCAAAAGTACCTGCCGCGGCGTGCTGCCCAAAAGATCCGCACCGCGAACGACATCCGTGATCGCCATCGCAGCGTCATCGACAACAACCGCCAACTGGTAGGCCCAGGCGCCATCGCGACGGCGCAGCAAGAAGTCGCCGACCTCGGCTCGCACATCCTGACAAAGCCCGCCCGCGAGAATATCCGTGACCTCGACAGGGCCCGGCGGCGTGCACCAGCGCAGGGCTAGCGCTCGATCTGGATGACGCGGTCCGGCCCGGCACGTACCGGGATAGATCGGCTCTTCGCCGTCCAACACCGCGGCCGCTTGCCGCAGCTCCCGACGCGAACAGGAGCAGGAGAACACCTCTAGCTGCTCGATCGCGGCGGCGTACTGCGGCTCCCGTTCCGACTGGCGATAGGGCCCGTAGGCGCCGCCGACATCCGGTCCTTCGTCCCAATCGAGGCCGAGCCAGCGCAGGTCCGCCAGCATTCGCCGCTCGAATTCAGGCCGCGATCGCTGGTGATCGACATCCTCGATGCGCATCACAAAGACGCCGCCGACGTGGCGGGTCGCGAGCCAAGCGAGCAGCGCAGAGCGGGCGTTGCCGAGGTGAAGTCGGCCGGTCGGGCTCGGGGCGTAGCGCCCGCGATGCGAGCTTTTTTCGGTCACGGGGTCACCGGTTACGGACGGATCTTAGGAACGCGGCAGGTAGGCGACCGGCAGCGGCTCGCCCTCTTCTTCGTCGGTCCAGAGGATCGACAGCACCCACCAGCGCCGGCCGTCGTTGCGCAGCTGGATGCTGTTGATCCCGCGGACGGTGCGCTCGCCCGCGGCGACGCTCAGGACCGCCTCGTAAGTGGTGAAGACCTGGGCGATACCGCCGTAAACCTCGGTGCGTCGAAAGAGTTCGCGTTCTTGAAAGCCGAGCAGACTGCCGGCGGCGATCTGATCGCGCACGCCGTCGAGATAGGAGTCGATGTCGCCGACCCGCGTGCGACCGCCAGCGCGCACCTTTTGGAGGCGCACCTCGGGAGCGACCAGAGAGCGCAGCCGCGCCCCAGCCGGACCGCGCGGCGCGGTGAACGAGACCGACTCGTAAACCGCATTGATGATCGCGTCGATCGAAGCGACATCCTCGGGGCGAGCGTTGAGCGCTGATGGAGGTTCGGGCTCGGGACTCGGGGGCTCCGTTGGCATCTTCGGAGTGTATCCCGCGCAAAAGGCCCCGGGACGAGAAGTCGTGCCCGTCGTTCGGTGATCTGTTTGTGCCCTGGATCACCTCCAAGGAATCACCAAAAGAGCCTCCCTGAGCCCCTAGAAGCCCTGTTTTGGCTCGAGAGGCCCTCTCCAGCACCGGGCGACCGGTCTCCAAGCGTCTTGCGGTGACCTCGCGTACATGGCAAGCGCGACCCCTAGGGGTACCCTCCCGCGCCATGGCCGACCGTTTTGACATCTCTCAGCGCAAGAAGGACCACATCGCCCTCTGCGCCGGCGACAACGTCGGCTTCCGCGAAAAAAACACGCTCCTGCACCAGGTCTCGCTGGTCCACAACGCGCTGCCCGAGATGCACGCCGACGATGTCGACACCTCGGTCAAACTGCTCGGCAAGCGGCTAAACGCACCGGTGATCATCGCGGCGATGACCGGCGGCACCGAGGAGGCCGCAAAGATCAACCAAGAGCTCGCCCAGGTCGCCGACGAACTCGGGCTGGCGATCGGTCTCGGCTCGCAGCGGGCGATGTTCGAGCGCCCCGAGACCGCGTGGACGTACAAGGTCCGCGAGCACGCGCCAAATGTGCTGCTACTCGGCAACCTGGGGCTCTGCCAAGCGCGACAGATGAAAACCTCGGAGATCCAGGATCTCTGTGGAGAGGTCGGCGCTGACGCGCTCTGCATCCATCTAAACCCGGCGATGGAGATCGTGCAACCGGGCGGGGATCGGGATTTCTCTGGCGGTCTCGACGTCTTTCGCCGCTTGGTCGAGGACCTCGCAATTCCGATCGTCGCCAAGGAGACCGGCTGCGGTATCTCCCGGCAGGTCGGCATGCAGCTGCACGCGGCCGGGGTGCGACACGTCGATGTCAGCGGCGCCGGTGGTACTTCGTGGGTCGCGGTCGAGGCCCATCGTGCCGTCACGGCCGAGGCCAAAGCGCTAGCAGAGGAACTCTGGGACTGGGGCATCCCGACCGGTGGCTCGGTGCTCCAGCTGCGGGACCTTGGCATGGCGATCATCGCCACTGGCGGGCTCCGGCGGGGCTCGGATGTCGCCCGTGCGATCGCACTCGGGGCCACCGCGGGCGGCCTCGCAGCATCGGTTCTCAAAGCTCACCGTGCCGGTGGCATCGATGGCGCACGTACCTTTTTGCAGAGCATCATCACGACTCTGCGCTCCCTCATGTTGCTCACCGGATCGCGAAACCTCGGCGATCTGCAGCGTGCGCCAAAGATCCTCGGCCCCGACCTCGAGCGCTGGCTCCCCTGATCCTCTGACCCCGGATGCCGGATGCCGCGCTCTCGTGGCCCCGTGCGCCCGCTCTCCCTAAGACTCCAGGCCCACATGCGCCACGCTCTCGCCCCCTCCGCCGAAGCCTTCGGTAAGGTGATCCTCCTTGGGGAGCACTCTGTCGTCTACGGCCGCCCTGCCCTTGCCGCCGGCTTGCCACAGGGGCTGCAATTGCAGGCTGAGCCCTTGCCGAATTCGGAGGCGCCAAACACGCTTTCGATCCCGATCTGGGGACTTGATGTTGTTCTCGAGCGGCCCAGCGATCACCCCGTCGTGCGGGCCGCAATCGACGTGATCGAGACCTGCAATGGCCCGCTGACGGGTTGGAGAATCACCGGCAAAACCCGTCTACCGGCCGGGGCGGGCCTGGGCTCATCCGCGGCCCTGACGGTCGCTCTCGCCCGACTCGCGGATCCAAACGCGAGCGTCGAGGCGATCATCGAAGCGTCGATCGTCGGCGAACGGATCTTCCACGGGGAGCCCTCTGGACTCGATAGCGCAGTCGCCGCGCGCGGTGGTTTGCTGCGATTTGTCCGCGGCGAAGCGGTCACACAGGTGCAGGCGCCGAGCAGCCTGCACCTGTGGGTCCTGCCCAGCGGCGTGCCCCGATCGACCAGTATCGAGGTCGCTAAAGTGCGCGCCAGACACGATCGCATACCCTCAATTGTAGAACCTGTGCTCGATGCCTTGG
>Ga0256845_1001420_pt1 | contig 19317 bp, 18 predicted proteins | sample RiftiametaG_FD_189101 | JGI IMG/M metagenome (GOLD analysis project Ga0256845, IMG submission 189101) | Tube worm associated microbial communities from hydrothermal vent at the East Pacific Rise, Pacific Ocean - Riftia | ecosystem: Host-associated > Annelida > Integument > Unclassified ...
CTTTTAGAAAGCGTCATAGACCCAATATTGCCAGTATCGTTAGAAGACGGCGGGATATATGATGAAGGATTCACCTTATCAGGTACTTTCTTACTCTTTTTAGCCAATCGTTTCATTGTTTGAAACAATCTTTTTAAGCTGTTTTCACTGTAACGCTGTAAAAGTGGCATAATGCGTCCTATGTTAAAATTGGTGCAGTGAAATCTCGTAAAACGAGAGAGACTTTTTCGTTTCCATTTTCTAAAACATACTTTCTGACTAAAACTACGCCAGTGTAATCTGATATCTGTGTTAGAATTTTAACTGTTTCAGAAAGTTTAGGAACTTCTTCTGATTCTTGAAGTGGGAGAATAAATTCTCTGCTGTCTTCTAAGACTAAACGTTGCAGTAACAGCGCACGAGCTAAAGAGATAGCTGCACCTTCATAAAGTACGTTTCCGTTATCTATTTCCAATATCTTATGATTTGGCTGTATCAGCTTCTTATATGTTTTAGGCGCATAAAGAGTTTTAGCGTCTCCGTCTGCTGCTTGGTCAGAAATACGAACAAAAACACTTCGCTTTGTACTTTCTAAAACAGAAAGCTCTTTTAGGCGACAAAAAGTATTAACATGAGCGCCACCGTCGGTTGGACAAGCATTGTATTTTACACAAACAGCGGCTAAATCCATGTTTACATCTGCTTCTAAAACAACAGATGCGACACCTCGTAAATCTTGATCCCCTTGGTATCTAACCCGTAACTCTGGAAGTTCAACAACATCCGCCTCAGAAAATTCTGGTGCAAAATCATCCCCACCAACAACATCAGAGCATTTAGGAGACTTAAACTTTTTAATTCCAACAACCTGAATATCTATTGAAAAGTCTCCAGTGTATGTGTCCTTATCTGCTTCTTGTCGAACATCCACAACGCAGCGAATTTTTTCAACAAACTCTGTTCCGCAATCAACGCCAGAGAAATACCCCGGCTCATTCGTCCAGACAAAATAGGTATACTGATTTTCCGGTGCTGTTGTTCCCGGAGAACTCCCATATTCTAGTGAATAACCTGTTGTGTCTAAATAGTCTGTTGTAAAAGTGCTTCCAAAATAATGCTTATCAATAGGAGAGAAAGAAGAGCTAAAAGAATAAGTTTTCCAACCTAACCCAGCGCCTTCTTCTCTTGTCAAAATGTTTAGCTTTGACGGTGCAACGCCTTTAGGCACACCATTAACTTTTGGGGCATAAACAGCGTCTGTTGGCCCCCAAAATAAGGCTGTAGCGAAGTTTTTTGGTGCTGGTGTTGTAAAAGAGAACAATATTCCAGAGTAAACTTCATCTAAAACAGAATCCCGTTTGATTTCCAATGCGCGTCGGTATGTTTTAGCTGGCGTTTCTTGAATTATGCGCTTAATGGTAAATTTAGATGCTTCTGAATCCCAAAAATAGTTCACTACTGTTTCTTCATTTGATGTATAACCTAAATTGTTAATAAAATCGTCAATAAATTCAAAGGTTAGCTGAGGCTCAGAGACTCCAACTTTTGTTATTCTGTCGTCTAACCCGATTACTTGTGAACTGCCAATTGGAAGTTGCCAGCCACCATTTGTAGCGGTTTCCCCAACGCTTCTACCTTTTAATGTTTGTGGCGCTTCAACAATTCCTTTTATAACGTCAGAGACTAAAAGAGTGTTGCTATTTAATTCATCATAATAGCTTAAACTTATTCTATGTTTTGTTGCATAATCCCAAGTCGTTGAAGTAAGCTTTAAGCCCAATGCGCCCCAGTCAATTTGAGTTTCAATTACTCCGGTTGCAAAGTTGATAAAGTACTGCTCTGGTTTTACAATGTTCCATGTGCCACCAGCGTATCCTTCAAATAGAAGATTACCCGGTGCAATCTTTTGAGGATAAATATTGATAACTCTATTTTGTGTTTTGACTTTTGTCACACTAGCCGGTAAAGTTTCATTTACAGTTATAGAGCAAACTTTTGTTACACTATTCCAAGAGGACGTTGCAATAGTAAAATTACCTAAGGAAGTAGCTCCGTTAAAGAGTTCTATAACAGCCGCAACTGGAAAAAGGGCGTTTTGAGATATTTTAATATCATATTGACTGCCCCCAGTTATATTTATTGTTGTTCCCGATATCGCAGCAGTGTATTCATTGTATAAGTAGTGAATACCGGATGTTATTGTTAAATCAGGAAAACAATAAGAACCACGAGCAACAGTTTTTAGCGTATAAATGCCTGAAGCGTCAATATCGTATCCGTCATACCTAACTGCTTCATCGTCAATTAAAATATACCCACCAAAAAACAAGCCATTTGGTTTTGTAGATAACTTTAATGTTAATGGTCTTACATAGTAGGGTGTAGCAGGCGGTAATGCTGTGCAGTTAGCTAAAACTATAGACAGTGTTGTGCCAGCCAATGATTTAGATACTAAAACATGCGCGGTGTAATCATTTGGTTTGTTGCCATCAAATAAAACACGCTCACCAACAATAAATTCTTTTTCAACCTCAAGCATACCAGCAATATTTATTGTTATTGTAGCTTGGCCTACTATTGGTGTGTTAAGCGTTGCAGTTGCAACAGTATATTTACCTTTATTTATTTTAGTTGTATACGCTGTATTAGATAATGGTGATGAGTTATATTGATCTAAAGCCAACCAAATACCCGCTGCGTTGTCCCAATCTTGTAATCTAAAATTAGGTGCTGCGTGTGCCGTGTCAAAAGAAGGAATAAAAGATGTTGTTGCCCTGTTATAAGGGCGTCTCAAAACCTGGGCCGTTCGCATAACTTCAATGTTTGTTATTGAAGCAGTTGGGCTAGTATTTTCCCAATTATCTTTTCCATTTTGAGATGCTTTTGTGTATTTTCCTTGCCAAAGTTTATCTTGTGCAGTAATTGTAATTGTTAATTGGCCGCCACTATTTTCAACAGTGGGTTTAGTAACAATATTTCCTTCAAAAAGGGTTTTAGTTCCACGTGTTAACTTCACACTGGCGTTTAATTGCACGGGGTTAGCATTTTCTGAAGAAGAAAACAACGCTGTATTAGAATGAAATGTACAAGCTAAAGAAGCCGGCTCGTTTCCTTCTTGTAAAAGTTCAATATCTGTTGGGTTTACAGATAAACTAATGCCATAACTATTTGTAATAATTAAGGTAGGCATTAAGTCACCTCTTCTTTATCTATATCAAAAATAATAGTTTCATACTCATTATTTGTGCGGGTTGTAATTTGAGTCATACTAGTTATTACACCTAAAACTGGGAATAATGGCGCGGTGGCCCCTGAAGTATCTTCTACTTTTAGGTAGACTTGTTTTTTGAACCATTTTAGCAATGTTGCAAAATCGGTTGTTTTTATACTTTGTGTTGTGGAATAAGAAGCAATTATTTTGTCTATAAGCCTATCTGCCATATAAGTTATTTGCGTTGTATTACCGAAAGCATCCCTAATTGACATCTGCCGTGGTTCCCAAGACAGCGTGACAGGCGCGCTAAGGCTCATAGACGAGGGTAAAACTCCAAAGGTCAGTGTACCCGGTGAACTAGAATTAGCAGTTAAGGTTATTGTATATTCGGTTGCTTCCGCTTGTGTATAAGTGCGATATGCGGCAGCAATTCTCGTCCCCGGTGTAGATGGATCATATGTTGCGCCGGATTGAAAGCAAACCTCAAACTTAAACGCTCGTGACGTTTCAATTTTTATGGGGATTACAACTTTTGATGCAGCAGTAACAGAAATATTTTCCCAATTTGTTACAGAAGTGCGGATAACTCCAAAATTATCTATGTCTGTAACCCCGTCATAAACAGCAGCAACCTTAAAACTAAATGTTCCAGCGCTCCAGCCGCCACCTGTAGCCAGCGTAATCGCTCCATTTTGTTCTGGCGCTATTTGCGCAACTGTTAATTTTAAGTCAGCCATATTTGTTCCTTATTGTTTCATTGCTTAATTTATATTTTTGAATCGTCCCTATTTCCAGCCGAAAGCATATTAGCAGGATCACAAGTTTTACTATCACAGCTATTCAAAAAGACAAAGAGCGCTATAACTAAAACTATTAGCCATTTCATAATTACACCCCGACGCCGGTTGAACTTTGCGCCAACCGAAGTCTTTCTAAATTATTTAACCCTGCTGATGCTACACGAGTTTGAGATATTTGAGTAACAGATAAGAAAGCTGTTGCAATATCTTCAGGTTTTATTTGATTAGTCACGTAAGTATTCACAGGGTTAGTTTTTGAACCACGTGATTTTTTACCAAATAAACCTTTAACTAAAGAGCCAACACCAAAGGAAAGTAGGCCACCTAAAACACCTCCACCGATACCACCAATGCCTTTTGTAGCGTTTTGAATGGCAGCTTGTAATTGCTGACCCACTAAATTACCAAATGAAGTCCAATCGTTGTCTAAAAAGCCTTTTCCTATGGCTGTACCGGCATTTTTGCCTAAGTCATAAAGGGTATCTTTTTGCTTTGTACCTTTTTCTTCTCCATCTGGAGAACTATCAGAAGGTCAACCGCCGCCTGTGGGTTTAGCTGTTTTAGATTTTTGTGCTATTGGCTTTTTTCCATATGTATAATAATTAAACAACTCTGCAACACCTTGACCCTTAAATGTGGAGCCACCGACCCCAACAAATCTGTCTTCTCAACCACCGGGGCCACATTCTTCAGCTACTTGCGCAATAGCGGGTAGGGGGCGAGTTGGCATAAAGTATTTATCGTATCCGCGTAATTTTTCAAAATAAGAGCGGCGGTCTTCTTCTTGGTCTTTGAATGGCTGATATAATGCTAAGTCCGCCGCCTTCCTTGCCTCTTCCGCTTCATTTGCTGCTTTAATAGCGGCAGAAATGGTGTCCGTGTAGCTTACAAAAGCATCACTGAAGTCCTTCATAGCATCATTATTATCTTTTATGGCGTCTGTTTGATCCTTTATTGCAGAGTTTGTTTTTCTTGTTGCAGAGCCTAGATTTGTCTGTTCTGTGCTAAAATTATTAGAGGCAGTAGCCCCGTCTTTTGTCGCTGTTGTATTTTCTTTTGTCGCTGTTGTATTTGTGGTACGATGGGCTGAATTTTCTTTTATGGCTACCGAAGTATCATTTATACTGTCCCAGGCGTCATACAATGTGTCAATAAATAGTTCTTGCCCTTCCACCAGTCCACCAAGATTTATAACAAGCTGATCCTCTAAGCCTTGCAAATAATCATAAAAAGTGTGGAGAAAAGGAATCCCTTCTTCAGAGATTCTTTTAATTGGGTTCCACCCCATAGCTTTAGCTAAAACATTCCACGAAGAAATCATCCCGTTGACTACTGCGGCAAAACCTTTAGCCAAATTATCAATACCTGCTATTATAGCTTGTACTACCTCAATTACCCCTATCCCAAGTGCTGTAAAAGTCATTTTGAGGCCATTTATAGCCGTCCCTATAAACCCAACAGTAAATATAATGCCTTTTCCTAACCCTGCAAATATCTGTGCAAACACTTTCCCCATAACTGTAACATGGTCTCCAGAATCATCCGCATTTTTTGTTACCGCGCTACCAAAAATATTTATTACATCTGTAATGCCCTTAGTTGCGGCCCCTAATGATGGCATTGTCACACCTGTAGCGCCTACCAGAACTTCAAGGAAATCTCCCCACGCATTACCTAATTGTTTTTGCGCACCAGTTAATGTATTCGCTTCGTCTTTTAAGGCGCTAAAACCTACCGCGCCTTTTGCTGATAAAGCACTTAGCCGCTCTTGTTTAGTTGCATTAGCATCTACTTCAATTCCTAATCTGGATATTTTATCCGTTGTCCCTTCTAAAAATGGTGTAACTTGTTTTAGGGCGGTTTTATAGTCCACATCAAAAGTCTTTGACAGCCCTAAAACAGCTTCCACTAAAACAGGGATATTTTCAGTCGCTAAACTAGTCATTAAAATAGCTTGGGACTCGTATTGCAGGATTGCCTCATTTCCTATTGTGGTTTGTTCCTGTAATGCTGATGCAAAATCCTGCAATGCTGTTGAAGCATCCGTAGTGTACTGCCCAGTAGCTTGTAAAGCAGAATTTAGAGTAGAAATACTTTCCGTTTCTTCTACCCAGGCACTAAAAGCTGATTTAGCTAAACCAATTGCACCGGCAACTGCGCCAACACTAATTGCTAAAGCTCCAAATTTAGTTGCAATTCCACCAACAGCAGAAAATGCTCCACCTAATGAAGCGCCCTTTTTCGACAAAGTATCAAGCTTTCCATCAGCTTGCTTTGTGTCCATTATTGTTTTAATAATTAATTCTCTACTCATTGAACACCTACTTTATCGTTGCTCTTTTATGCTGCTCAGCTTTTATATACAAATCATAAATAAGCAGGGCCTCTTGTTTCCAATAAACTAAATCCATAATATCTATCGCGTGCATCTGATAGTGCGCGTGGAAAGCGCATAACCATTGCAATCTATCAAATACTGGATTCTGATTGACACAATAACCACCTGTTAAATTATGTTTGTTATTAAAAGCCTTACAAACAAAACAAATCTTTTCTCCACCCTCACAAGTGCATGTTGGATGACAGGTCAAAAACTGTTTAGCTGCGAAAAATCTCCACCAGCCCCTGTTCCACCTCGCTAAGTGAAGTTAATTTTACAATTGCCTGTGTTAAATGACCGATTAACTGGAGATTAGCGCTAAAAATAGCGTCAAAAGACTCATCGGTCATAACTTTAACAACGTGAGAACCAATTGCATAGTCTTCAAATTTTGGTACAACTGGAAGACCATCAAATTCAAGCCCTTCAACATTTATTATACCCATTCGAAGGGTTAGAATATCCCCTTCAATTTTATCCATCGGGGCTAAATGTAACACTTCACGATATGTAAGGCCACGATAAGTAATCTGCACACCGCTGACAGTAACTGTATTAGTATGCACACCTTTTTTCCACACAAAGGCCTTTTCTGCTAGTTTTAAGGTAGCTTTTTCTGTACTTTTCTCACTCATTTCTAACTCCAAGGATTCATTAATTTGACTCTAACGTCAAATTCCACAATACCAATCAAACCGCCACTTATATCTTCCTGATTTACTAAAACTGCTGGAGTAATTGACGTTAGTTCATAACCAACAAACCCAACAGCTTCTAAATCTGTACGTAAATCAGTTTTATACCAAAGAAATAATAGTTTTTCCTGTATTTCAGCAATTTCATCTGGATCTCTACCATGAATAGCCCAAACTTGGTGCATTATTAAATCTTTGCACTGTTTAGACACAGAAGAATGTGGAGAACCAGACGTGTAGACCATATTTACTGCTGGAAGCTGGTTTCTGCTGACTTGTTTATGCCCATAAAAAACACTTTTAGCTTTTGTATTAGCTAAAACTGCATCTCGTTGGACTTCTGCAACTTTTTGAAGTGTACTTACTAGCGCCATTATTTTTTATCCCCTTTCCAAACAGCGTCAATCTTTTTTGCCCACTTTTCTAACGCTGGTCTGACGTATGGCTTAGCGTGTAAGTTAAATGCTTTTCTATATTTACTAAAAACAACTGTACCAGCTTCTTTCCAACGAAGCGCGCCTTTGTTTTTTGATATTGATGGAATATGCGCACCGTATTCTTGCGCTTCAGCGTAAGGCAGATGACTTTTAATTTCAACATCTTTATGCCTGGCTCTGAACCTAAAAGAATGGGCCAATTTTCCTGTTGTATGCGCAAAAGTAGACTGTATTTGCTTTGTTAATGTCTCTTTCAGTTTTGGTAAATGCCAAATAAAATCAAATTTTAATGGCGCTGACCATTTAGTTATTATTTTCATTGTATGTATGCCTCCGATGACCAAAAGGAAGCTTGTTTCATTAATTCTGAACGTACTGATCCAACATTCATTGAGCTACTGCCTAAACTTTCAGTTATCTGGCGTGCATAATGACTACCTAAAACCCTAAATACATCGCACATGACAAGTGCAAAATTAACTGGCACAGCTTTTACGGTTATTATATCTCTTGAATCTCTGTTAGAATTGGATGTTACCTCAATTGCACCACTCGCTAAAAGTGTGTAATCAACTCCAGATTCAACTGTAAAAAAGGGAGAAAGCCAATAAGTGTATTTTAGCTTAGACGGTAAATAAACTTGAAATCTTGCTGGTGTGGAAGACCCAAAATCAAAGTTATTACCTCTTAAAACACAATCAAATTGACTCTCTCCCCCTAAAACATGGCAGTAAATTAGCCTGTGGATGTGGGATTCAGTTAAATAAGTTTCCGCAGAGGCTTTGGCAGAGGCATAAGCGCTATCTACAGTTGTGTTGAAATTCATAGACGCACATACTTCATCGTAAATAGTTTTTATTGCAACTGCCATAACCTTTCCTTAAGAGCAACTTACCCTAAAATAATCTGCATCAGCGCCACCAGGTTTAACATTTGCCTGTGCTAATGTTAGCTCATATTCTAAAACACCATCACTATCTTTTAGCTTTGTTGCTTCAGAAATATAATAATCACAAGTAAATGTAAGCGTTTGCTGAGACACGCCGGCATTATGCACAACAGAAACAGTTAGCATATCACGATTCGCAGCCATTTTATACGGATTAAAAGATGCTGGAGACGCAATAGTACCCGGATCTTGCACGCTAACTGTCAATTTGGCTTTGTTAGAATCCTGCTCAGTGATCAAAAACTGCCCAAGCTTATACTTGGCGTGCATACAGTTTTGCTGAACAATTTTATTCCCTATTGAATGTTCCCAACGCTGCAAACAAACATCGGAAATAACTACCGGGGTATACGTTCCGTCATTTGGTGTGACAGTAATTGTGATGGTTGAATTTGCACAATCTTTAGGCACAGGCGGATTGTATTCAGTGATTGTTGGGATTCCTGCTGGTTTAGTATTCACCGGATGAATATAATAGTTAGAACCATTTTTATAGATATTGCCCTTGTACGAATTTATGGTTAAGCGTGGTGGGCCTTCTTTTATATCTAAACTAAAAGTTCCGTCCATTACACCATTTTCTATGGCAGTATAAAAGCCATCAATATTCTGCACAGAAGTTAATGGCCTAAGGTATTCTCCAGTATGAACTGTATCAGTAGACAAATGGATTTTATCTGTAACAGTGTAGTCCCATTTAGCTATTGAAGAATCCCCAATTTTTTGCATCCCTAAAGCTTCGCAAATTCTGCCCCAAAAAGGCGGATCATAAATGGTGTCTGGAGTTGTTTGGGCAGTTTTGAAACCACCCAACTCAACATAAAAACCAAATTCGGCCCAAGCAGCCCCAAAACGGCTGGCATTTGCCCTAGCTTTTCCATGAAAAGCAGGATCATTGATTGATGTAAAATTATAAACATCAAATTTAGGGCCGTAAACAGGCACAGCAACAAAATCTGTAAAACCTGCTTCCGCTAAATCCGCATCAAAGGAAAATTCGATAAGCTGTGTTAAAAAATTTGTAGCCATCTTAATTCCCCTTTAGGTTGCTGGATTTACTACTTCACCAATACCCAATGCCAAACCGGTACTAGATGTAAAATCTAAACCATAAGTGGCTTCAATTAGAATTGGCAGTGTCCAAAGTCCAGTAGCAGACTGCAACTCCAAATATTCACCACCAACAACATTGCGTATTGCAAAAATAATGTGACGATCACACCCCATGAAAACACATGGTTTTGATGCAGCGCCCCATTTTGTAGATGTTCCAATTCCTACAGAATGGAAAGGAACTCCACGAACAAAAAATGTCGTTTCACCGTTAGGATTTGGCGTTACACGCGCATTTGCGTTCTGCGCATAACCCGAAATATTCCCCCAAGCGGTAGGATGTGCAACTACCCAATCAGGTAGATTTCCGTTGTTGTCTGCGGCAACTGAACCTAAAACAGAGCCAAACTTTTCCATGTTTTTGATCTGATTTGCTTCAGTACCAGCAGTAAAGTTGGTCATTCCCGTTCCAAGAGACACAGTTTTAGTAAGTGTACCATCGGAAAGACCTTCAATAAGCGCTTTTGTGATACTAAGCAAAACAGCGTCAGTTTGCACCTTGATATCTTTCTGTACAGTAGCGCCTAAAGTGTCGTTTTGCAGCATTGCAGTCACTTCAAAGTCATGGTATTTAACAGGCTGATAAAACGTTTTAGTAGTAGCAGAAACGGTGTGTCTTTTTCCAGAATCCGCAACAACCGAAGTTGAAGACTTATCAACAATAGCATTTGCCGTTGCCTGATCAATAACCGTGTAGTTATTTGTCCCGACGTTAATATTTGCGTCTAAACCACGAACATCCGCTTTGCTTTCAAGCTGCATAAGCCAACTTTTTGATCCTGCCAAAGAACGAATAATGCCTTCCTTGGCGTTTTCAACTGGGTATACATTAGCCATTTTGTTTACTCCCTATAGTAGTCTTTTTGCTAAATCAGAAGTTTTCAAGTCTTCTGGAATTACGCTGCTTTTTGTAGCAGCAAAACGCGCCTGTTTATCCCGACCTGCGGAAAACTTTTTAGCCCGTTCCTGAAACTTATCTAAATCGTCAGTTCCGATTAAATCAACATCGTCCTCAGACAAACCATATTGTAATACGATCTGCTGGAATTTAGCGCTTTCACGCTCTTTTGTCATTTCTGCCTTCAACGCGGCGTAGTTTTCAGCAAGGGCTAAAAGTTTTTGCTCTTGCTCTTCTGTTTTTTGTGCTAATTCGTCTGTTATCTGAGATTCCAGCAAACGCTTAGCTGTGGAAACATCATTTTTACGTAGAGCAGCATAAATAGCATTGCTGTCTTTTTTGATAACTTTTTTATCTGTAGAATCATCCTGCTTTTTGTCATCAGCAGGTTTCTGATCCTGTTTCTTATCTGTAGAATCATCCTGCTTTTTGTCATCGGCAGGTTTCTGATCCTGTTTTTTGTCATCGGCAGGTTTCTGATCCTGCTTTTTGTCATCTGGTGTATTGTCTGGCATTTTTACTCCTTTATAGTCTGGCGACTCTCGGTTTTCACCGGTTAAACTAATTCACTGCGAATACTTTGAAAAACTGGGTTTGTAAACTCCACAGTCTCAGAGTATTGTTCAAACACAAAAGAACAGATTTTTTGTGTATGTTTAACAATATTTATATAAGCAAGCATACCTATATATCTAGCTATTCCTGATTCTCCCGGAGTAATTACAAAATTGGAAACTTGTTCCTTAAAAGCTGGAACTAAAACTTCCATTTGCCTAAAAATATCCCCAGTATACGAAGAATCATACATGTGTTCAAAAGTAGCGCCATCTGGTAGTGTCCCAAAAGCACCTGCGGTTAATTTATCGTTCAAACCATTAATATCCGCACCATAAGCCGTTACAAACCAACGTAAAGCGTCTTCACTAATAGCTTTTTGCAATAAATTAGACAATTCAAATAAACGAAGTAAAGTTGCAGCAGCAGGAACTAAAACACCCTTTCCATTTTCAATAAAAATAATCCCTTGAGTAGAAGGAATTATAATAGTGTCAACGACAGGTCTTTTTTCTAAAACTGCTGTTAGTTCAGCAACATTTTTTATCTTTTGTGCATCTGTAGTTGCTGTATAAGTTGTAACTTCAACTTTATCGGAGAATAATTCCCAAACTTGCATTGTCTTCTGTGTATTTTTTGGCACTTTAGGCAAAAACAAGGCTACTTGTGAAGCTTCAGCTTCTTCAATAAAAATAACTTCGCCTTCGAGTATCTTTTTATCAACAATAATGATGGAACCAGTAACTAAAAGGGTATTGGTTAGCTTTGTTAGAAAATTATACGTTTGTAAATCAATGTCTTCAACACCAGCTAAAACTCCATCGGCGATTTGTTTTATTGCTGATTTATTCCAGCCGCCCGGAATGTCTAAGTCATATAACTGCTGTCCAGATACTTTTTTTGGTGTCAAATTGTGGTGCATTATGGGCGCTCCAAAGGCTTAATAGTAGTATACCATATATATAAGGTGTTGTCAAGTGTTTTTCCGGGTAATCTCATTATATCCTCGCTATAGCAACCATCAGGCTTGACAGGTAGTCGGAGTGGTCTACCGACCATTTACCGTCTTCTGTATAGTATTCACAAAGGCCAGCTAGAGCATCTGCCATTCGCCTATCCGTGTAATGGATTCTTTTTGTATAATCTAAACTTTGCAGCTTTTGTACTAAACCGTGTTTAGACTTTGCAGTACAAGTAAAAGGAAAAACTTTTATTAGTGGAGTAGTGTCTTTTTTATTTGTACTTTTTAGGTAATCAAATATTGGTCTACCAACCCCGTTTACTTCTACAGAAATTAAAGCGGTTTGTAAGTTTCTTTGTACTACCCAATCTTTAATTATAGCGCATTGTTGATCATAAGTGCAAGAAAGTTGTAGTATTTCTGCTACTTCATAGTGTACAACGCTGCCTAAATGCTTTTTTATATGTGTAACAACAGTATTATCTTGCATTTGACCAACATCTATACCTATTGAAGAAGTATAGACGCAGCTTTGTGCATATTCTTGTGGTAAAGGTATGTCTAAATGTTTTAGAACGCTGGCGTTCCCACCAGTGGATAATTCGCAGTTTACTTCTGTTCGATATTCTTGTGCGCTTAGCGTCTTTTTATCATTAGTGTTTATTATTGCATATTTTGGGTCTACTTTAATAATTTTCTCAGGTTTTACATGAACTAATTGAAATCCTCGTTCACGCCAAGCAACTTCTAATAGAGAAGACCTAAAACCGCCTGTCCCCATTATTAAAACAGTTGCTAATTCCTGTCTTAAATACTTTTTGATAGATGGTAGCAGTCTACCTAAAGCTGAAGCTGGTGCATCTTGCCCTTCATCTATAATAACAATACCAACAGTAAAACCACGTGCAGATTTTGTTATATCAGATGTAGAAACAACATGCACAGTTGCATTATTAGCTAAAACTATTCCTGATTGATTCGATTTAAGTAAAACAACACCAAAAGATTGTAGAATTATTGCAATTTTACTTAAAAGCTGCTTCCAACCCTGCTGTAAAGTTGGATAACAGACTAAAACATCAATACCAGCTAAAAGATACCCGATAGCAATAAAAGATGCTATCCATGTTTTACCTGTTTGTCTAGGCATTTTCAGAACAGAATAGATTTTTGCGCCTATTTTAGATATAACAGGTAATTGGTATGCTAAATAATTCGTTTTATCTCCCTCACGATGCGCGTTGTTAGTAACAGCTTTTGCAACACCTTTAGCAGATAAAAAAATGTTTTCTCTTGTTAGCATTAAATATCATCTTCACTTAACATTTCTGTATTTGTAGGGGAATCAGCTAAACCTTGCAGTAAACCTACTAAGTCCATCGTTTCTTTGTCGTCTAAAATCTTTATAGCGTTTGCAACAGCTACAAATTCTTGTGGTTTTAGTGGTGCGCGTAAACTATTGCGTATTTGCGTTGACAATAGATATTTTAAGTCAGACGTTTTTACAGCCTTTCTATCACGCACCCACTTTCTTAAAGTAGTCTCTTTGAAGCCTGTTTTTTTGGATACTTCTCGATAAGACACACCATCAAAAACTATTCGTTCAATGATTTCTTCTCTTCGCCTTTGTGCGAGAATATAGTCATTAAAAATGTCGCCATCAACTATTTCAGACTGCAAATCATCAAAAACATCCGCTAAATCGGTTGCTTCTTGTTTTTCTACGTCATCAGACATTCGTCCACCTCTTTTTGAGCTTTTCTTTTTGCATATGCTTTTCTATTTGTTGCTTTTAGCCTATCTTTGCTGAATTTAGTCACTTTTTCAACCGTTAATCCAAACTGATTGTAGATTAGTGCCTCTACTTCTGGAGTTAAGATAGTTTTTAACGGTGTTTCAGCTTTTGGAAGGGTTAATTTTCGTAATGCGTGGCCTATAAAAGCTAAACCTGCTGCATCCGCTTCGTCATTTACTAAATGATGGTTCGTTTTTGCTGCAATAACACGCTGAACATCTGCTTTTGTTGCACGGCCATAACCGGTGACAAACTTTTTTAGTGTGAGTGCGTGAACAGTGAGCATTGGCGCACCAATATTCTTAGTTCCTAAAGCTGTAAATAATGCACCATGCAGCATTAAAGTTTGCTTTGTGATATTAAAATAATTGGTATTTAGTGGTTGTTCTAAAACCACAAGAGCAATTTCTAGGTTTTTAAGCAGATTATACACTTGTAAGACAAAATTAGCTAAAAGTTTTCGTTCGGTTATTCCTGAAAGTAACAGCGTTTGTGTTTTTAGGTTGCCTGACTGATCAACAAACGCTATTCCGGTTTTAGAGTGGCCTAAATCTATGCCTAAAACAAGTGACATGGTAGTATTATACACCTAAATGGCTGGTTTGTCAAGGGATATTGCAAGATATTGCAAGAAATTTATTAAGTTAAGTTGTTTGTTAAGTTGTTTGGCTGTGGCCTAGAACAAGTAATAGGGTAAGTGTAACGATATAAATACTAATGTATTTATATCTTAACCACGCTGTTAAGCTTAATATACAGTAGGTAAGTAGGACAATTAAGATAACTACTATCCGATATATAAGAGTAAGGAATATATTTTATATGCCATAAAATAATTCTCTAAACCCTGATGGATACTAGCTATCTTGCTTATAATCCTAAAAGCATACCCCTCTCTCACACATACCCCTAAAGGCGTTTGTGTTTTTATGTTTTTGATCCCTGCTTAATATCTTCTAATATCCATCATAAATAGAAGACACCGCATCAATACTGGGCTAAGAAGAATGTAAGCAAAGATTATTTATGCTAAGAATATTATTTTTATACACTCTATTAAGATAATAAGGATAACTACTATCCGATATATCTTGTATAATAACTATCTTAATTAGCGGATATAATAATAAAGTCTAATATTATTATATTATTTGTTAAGTAGTATTCTTTTAGGTATATTTTAGACTTTTAGTATTAGAAATAATATTGAAGAGGGTAATAATTTTATTTAGACAGGTGTTTAGGCTAGTATCCATCAGGGTTTAGGATGTAATGCGATAGATTACAGCGTTTAGGATGTGATGTGCAAAAACAAAAAGTAGACAAGGCCTTTAGGGGTATGTGTGAGAGAGGGGTATGCTTTTAGGGTTATAAATAACATTTAGGTGAGACACCGCATCAATACTAGGCTAACAACGATGTGTTAAAAATTATTTTTTGTTAGATTTTAGAATACGCTTTTTTCAAGGCTAAAAAATAATCTAGCTTGTTAAGTAGTTGCACTGAAACCACACTATTAGCCAGGGAACCACCACTTAGCTATAATAGTGGTAGCTGGTATGGAAGAGCCATAGATAGCTTCCTTAACTGGTTTACATGGATCAAGGGTAACTGGTGAGCTTAAGTATCCAGCACTTCCTTAACGAGTTATAGCGCGAGCATAGAAAGACCCACTATTTAGGTAATTTCATGTAAATCCTTGACAAATGAGATACTTTAGGGTATAATAAAGCAATCATCAGTCAATGAGGTGTGGAAATGACTAACGAGACAGTAAAACCAGCAGTAAAACGATGTGGAAAATGCAAACTAGAAAAACCTGCCGCAGAATTTTACATTTCTAAAAACGCTCCAGATGGATTGCAGGCTTACTGTAAAGCGTGCCAGAAAGTAGCACAAAAGAAGAAAACTAAAAAGGAAAGTGCGGAGCAGCTTTTTAGCTGCGAAAAATGGGAATTGTATAATGAAACAAAAAAGTATTTTAGTCAAAATATTGACCTTGCAGCTTATTTTAAGTGCGCTTGGGCTATTGGTGCGCCTATAAGCACTTTTGCTATGGCAACAATAACTGAGCGATCAGAAAAAGACTGCAAAGAAATTATTAACGCCATGGCTAAAGCAAAACTACTTTACCCGTGTAACAAGCGGTTTTTGCTGCGCCCAACTGCTATGCTAGAAGACTTTTTTAATATTACACATAAAAAAGAAGTAGATGCCTTTTTGCTTACTACTTTTAACCGCCTTTTCCCTACTCTAAAAAAAGGAATTGACGCTAATTTTATGCTTTGGTATGCAGTGAAAACATCCAAGTATGTTATTTGTTTTAAGAGTGGGGATGAATGGGGAGAAGAGAAGGAATTTGAGGTTATCACCGACCTAGCAAGCTATTTAGACACTTTTTATAGCGGGGACATGCTTAGAAAGCTCTTCGATGCTTTTAGTGAGAATCTAATCTTGGTGGGTGTGCTGCTAAATATATGCAGCGTTACTGAAACAAATGCCAAGAAATATACAATAACTGATGCAATTGGCACGCCAGCAAAAAATAGAACTTCACCTGTGGCGAACACTCATCCTGAATATAATCTGTATGTCCAGAGTGACAGTATACGTGGGCGCTTAGCATATCCAACATTGCACTTCTTTTTTAGCAAGACGGGACTTATGCAGTCTCAACAATTATCATAATACACTTAAGGAGGTGAGAAAATGAAAAACGACATACTTAAATATTATGTTGTTGCTGTAGTTTTTATTATTCTACAAACAATTTTGTATAGTTGTCAAACACACTAGGAGGATTTAGGATGGATAAGTTCAAAATTGAATTAGGTGCTGAGCAAGTAGAAGTGGAAGTAAAAAAGAACCTAGCCCTGGATGATTTAGATGCAAAAGCCGGCACAGGTATTGGAACCTTTTTAGTTATTTATAATGCTGAAAAGCTCGACCTTACATGGAAAACGCATATGCTGAAAAAAGCGGTGGATCATGCAACCCTAAATGGCTGCGCGTTTGACGGAGTGATATTCGGGAATACTAACGCGCGAGATGAAGGTAAGGTGTGGGTGCAGAAGTGTGGATATCTTTTTGAATCTAAAAAGGAAAGTGAGGTGTAAATGAAATAAACAGGCATATTAAGAGTAATAGGGCTACTAGAAATAGTGGCCCTTTTTATTTGCATAAATGCACTTAAGGAAGCTGATTGGCCGTGTGAGGCCCATAGAGACGATTCTAGGATACACAGGGCTATTGGGCTAGGCAGGGCTAGTACGGCTTAAGGAAGCCCAGTGTGAAGCTTTTGAAAAGCTCCACTAGGCGGTTGGGATTTGGGGTGCATTGTGACCAGTTTTTTTGCGCGTATAAATTGGTGTTTAGCGTATTATGCAGGGTTTTATGTGCAGCTTTATTTTTAGAGATAGCAGCGTCTAGTTTGCTGTTGATCCGTCGCACCTTTTTAGCATAAACCATTTTGTATAGCATTATTTTACCCACTGTTCAATAATAATTTGCTCGATGTAAAGCTCTGTTTTAGTTTCTGGTTGCTCAGATGTATACGCTTTTCCTGTTGCCCAAACCCAAATACGTAAGTTGTTATTCCATGGGTTGATTGCATTAACAGAAAAAACAGCGTCATACCACGTGTTATCAGACATAGCAGAAATGAAGTTATTTCTAGTTTTATGCACAACAGCGTCAGACGCATTAACGTCATTAATGCCTAGGAAAACAGAGTCAAAAGCTGCGGTTGCATTTACTTTTAGCCTAGCCTTTAGGACAACAACCGCGTTTCCTGAAGCGTCACCAAACTTAAAACTTGGTGTTCCTGTTGCAACTTGGGCTTGAATTAAACTTTCTACATAAGAAGCTGTCCAAGTCCATTTGCCATACGTTTCAGTAGCCCCAAAATTCGTTGCATCAAATCCAAAAACCCGTGAAGATGTTACACTAGCTTCTGCCCCGCCTCCATAAGCAGAGCTTACCCAAGTTTCGTCTTGCTTTTCTGCTAATTGTGAGCCTGGGAAAGTCCAACTTTGCTGTTTAGTTAAATCATGCTGCTTTCCGTCAGATGTAAAACCATAAACTCTGTCGTTTCCAGCAATAATGCGGATTAAACCGCTACCCGGATTAGCAACTAAGGGCGTATTAGTTGAAATATCTAAATCAGCATACTTTCCAATTGCTGTACGTGTGAATTTTCCGCCATAAGTGTTATTTTGCCCTAAAGAAGTTCCAGTTAGTGTGCCTTCTATAGCGTTTTTGCCAGATGTATTAGTTGAAACAGCTAATTGATCATTAGGAATTACAGGTTCTAAAACTGCTCCAGTACGTTTCCAGCTTCCTAATGGGCCTTTTTCAACTCCAGCAGAATCTTTATAATATAAACCAGTAGATTTAGCGTACAGGCGATGTTTTCCTGTAGGGGCATTTGCAACACTGGTAACATCAATGAAATCGGCGTGCTTTTTGATACAAATAGCAGGATCAGCACAAACGCCATAAGCTTCATTATGCGCACTATTTTGTACTTGTCCTAAAAGCCCTATAACTGCGCCGCTTGCGCCAGTGGCGAGGCCATTTAGGGCTGTTGCACCATCACTTGTGCCATTGTACACATATTGGCCTGCGCTAGAATTTGAAGTTGTATTTTCTATACGGATATTAGTGGCTTTTGGGGATAAAACAGAATCTGTACTACGCCAAAAGTTTTCAGCAGACATCCAAATAGCGGCTCCTGCTGTTGAATCAACACAAATATAAGTTGTGTTAGCCGCAGTATCTACCCAAATATCCCCTTCGTCATAATTTGGTGCTGCATCTGAACTTGTAGGTGCTGAAGCGGCTTCATGGCGTTGACACACATAAGTATGGCCGCCTGTTTTTCTGTCTTCAGCGTCTAAACCCGTTAATGTTGGATGGCTAAGTGCAGTAACATCAATTTTAATATCTTTAGCAGAATTATCTTGAGTTAAAGATACATTTGTACCAGCGGTTAATGTCACATCTCCAGATAATTTGTTCACTTCTCCGCTTTTAGAAAGTGTCATAGACCCAATATTGCCCGTATCGTTAGAAGACGGCGGGATATATGATGAAGGATTCACCTTATCAGGTACTTTTTTACTCTTTTTAGCCAATCGTTTCATTGTTTGAAACAATCTTTTTAAGCTGTTTTCACTGTAACGCTGTAAAAGTGGCATAATGCGTCCTATGTTAAAATTGGTGCAGTGAAATCTCGTAAAACGAGAGAGACTTTTTCGTTTCCGTTTTCTAAAACATACTTTCTGACTAAAACTACGCCAGTGTAATCTGATATCTGTGTTAGGATTTTAACTGTTTCAGAAAGTTTAGGAACTTCTTCGGATTCTTGAAGTGGGAGAATAAATTCTCTGCTGTCTTCTAAAACTAAACGCTGGAGTAACAGCGCACGAGCTAAAGAGATAGCTGCACCTTCATAAAGTACGTTTCCGTTATCTATTTCCAATATCTTATGATTTGGCTGTATCAGCTTCTTATATGTTTTAGGCGCATAAAGAGTTTTAG
>Ga0256845_1001421_pt1 | contig 19298 bp, 18 predicted proteins | sample RiftiametaG_FD_189101 | JGI IMG/M metagenome (GOLD analysis project Ga0256845, IMG submission 189101) | Tube worm associated microbial communities from hydrothermal vent at the East Pacific Rise, Pacific Ocean - Riftia | ecosystem: Host-associated > Annelida > Integument > Unclassified ...
ACAATAAGTATTTATTATCTGCATCACCAGAACGCTATTTAAAAAAAGAGGGAAATACTGTTATTTCTCAGCCTATAAAAGGAACAGCAAAACGTTCTTTAAATGAAGAAGAAGATAATTTGTTAAAACGTGACTTGTTACAAGATAAAAAGGAGCGAAGTGAGAATATTATGATTGTAGATTTAGTGCGAAACGACTTATCTAAAACAGCAATAAAAGGTAGTGTTGAGGTTGAGGAATTATGCAAAATCTATACATTCGACCAAGTGCATCAAATGATTTCTACGGTAACTTCTAAAGTTGAAGAAAGCACACATCCTGTCGATATTATAAAAAGCACGTTCCCTATGGGAAGCATGACAGGTGTACCTAAAATTTCAGCAATGAAAATTATTGAAGCGCTAGAAGAAACCAAACGCGGACTGTATTCTGGAGCAGTTGGTTATTTTTCACCAACAGGCAATTTCGATTTTAATGTGGTTATAAGAAGCATATTATATAACGAAATTAAGCAATATGTATCCTATTCGGTTGGTGGCGCAATTACTTCAAAAAGCAAGCCATTACAGGAGTATGAGGAATGCTTAGTTAAAGCAAAAGCAATGCGCACTGTTTTAGAAAATTAATTTAAATTATTTTTTAAAGATTCAATGGCTAGTAATAATATCCGTTCTACACGTTTACTTTCTATGTTTTTCACTTTAGCAATTTCATTATAATCTAATCTTCCAAACACAAAAAGGTCTACAATATCCGATATTATAAAAGGTAAAGCTGAATAGAATTTTCCTAGTAATTTCTGATTGTTAATAGGTGATATATCATCAATTTCAAAAGTATTCATTATCGATTTGTTATTGTCATCATATAAAAATAGATGTTTGTGTTTATTGTCTTGCTTGTATGAAATATCGTTTAATTCCTCATGCATTATAAAATCAAAATCCTCATCAACAGTAAAATTTTCTTCTAAACTATCTAATTCTTCTTTTAAAATAGAATCGGTACTTATAGTTTTTTTATGAAAAGCTTCTTTTTTAAACAGTTCATCTAAATCGGAATCAACAATTTTAAAAAGTTTTAATTTAATGTTCGTAGCATCCATATCTATGTCATAACCATTTTCATAAAATTTAGCAATTGCTTCATCTATTGAATCATTAGATATATACATATTTTTTGGAATAATGCCTGTTGATTCGGCAATATAAAGTCTGTGTTTTACATAAGTTTGTAAATGTTGCGTAGCAGAAACCACCTTTTTATCGAAAGCGATTTGAGTTGATTTATCGTTTAGTTTATCGATTGAGCACATAATGTGTAGTATTAAAAATTATATCTTAAAATTACAAAATCTGGGGAATTGGCATATGATAATTATCATTTGATATTAAAAGTAGAATACTTATTTAAATAGGCAAAGTTGTATATTTGAAAACATGTTAGATAAATTTAAAAAGCATATTAATAGTCACTTTTCTTTTTTAAATAAAAGCAAGATTCTTATTGCTATTTCTGGAGGTCTAGATAGTGTGGTTTTAACTCATTTATGTCATCAATTAAATTTAAATATAGCTTTAGCGCATTGCAATTTTAATTTACGAGGAAAAGAAAGTGATGCTGATGAAAATTTTGTTTTTCAATTGGCTGAAGATTTAAATATTGAAGTGTTTATTGAAGATTTTGACACTGAAAACTATGCGAAAGAAAATAAATTATCAATTCAAATGTCAGCTCGTGAGTTGCGTTATTTTTGGTTTGATGATTTAGCAGAACAATTACAATTCGATTATATTTTAACTGCGCATCATGCAGATGATAATTTAGAAACATTTTTAATAAACTTATCTAGAGGGACAGGAATTGAAGGTTTAACAGGAATTCCAGAAATTAATAATAATATTGTTCGTCCATTGTTGCCTTTTTCAAGAGATGAAATTGAAACTTATGCAAAGGATAATCAATTAAAATGGAGAGAAGACAGTAGTAATACATCAACCAAATATTTGCGAAACAAATTGCGACACGATGTTATTCCTGTTTTAAAAGAAATAAACCCTCAATTGCTTCAGAATTTTGGTAAAACCCTTGGTTTTTTACAAGATTCTAATGAGGTTTTAGAAGATAGAATTGATGATATTTCAAATACAATTATTACGAAGGTTAGTGAAATAGAAGTTCAGTATAGTATTTCAGAAATTCAAAAATTAAATAATTCGAAAGCTTATTTATATCAGCTTTTAAAAGATTACGGATTTTCAGAATGGAATGATATTGTTGATTTGCTTAATGCACAATCTGGCAAGCAAATATTTTCAGAAACACATCGATTAATAAAAGATAGAGACGTTTTAATTTTAACTGAATTATGTCATTCAGAGCGAAGCGAAGAATCTATCTTAATTAATAACTTAGATAATTCAATAAAAACACCTTTTGGAATTTTATTTTTTGATGAAGCTGACGCATTGTTTGGGAAACGAACTAATCTAATTTATGTAGATATAGAGAAACTAAAACTTCCGTTAACATTACGTAAATGGAAAGAAGGCGATTATTTTTATCCGTTAGGAATGACAGGTAAAAAGAAATTGAGTAAGTATTTTAAAGACGAAAAAATGTCTTTAGTTGATAAAGAAAACACATGGTTGTTGTGTTCAAAAAATGAAATTATTTGGGTGATAAACCGTAGAGCAGATGAGCGTTTCAAGGCAATCAAAGAAACAAAACAGATTTTAAAAATAGAATTAAGAAATTGAAACTACAAGGTAATATAGTCGATATACAAAACAAACGCATATACAAAGGCGAAATTATAATTGAAGCAGGTAAAATAGTTTCAATTACTGAAAAAGATCACGATGCAAACCATTATATACTTCCTGGTTTTGTGGATGCACATATTCATATAGAAAGCTCTATGTTGGTTCCAAGTGAATTTGCGCGAATTGCAGTTTGCCACGGAACCGTTGCAACAGTTTCCGACCCTCATGAAATCGCCAATGTATTAGGTGTTGAAGGTGTTGAGTTTATGATTGAAAACGGTAAAAAAGTGCCTTTTAAATTTAATTTCGGAGCGCCTTCGTGTGTTCCTGCAACCAGTTTTGAGTCTGCTGGAGCGATTATAAATTCAGATGATATTAAAACCTTAATGGCAAATCCTGACATTAGGTATTTAGCAGAAATGATGAATTACCCTGGTGTTTTATTTGATGATGAAGAAGTTTTAAAAAAAATAGCTTGGGCAAAACATTATAATAAACCAGTTGATGGTCATGCTCCAGGTTTACGAGGCGATGATGTAACAAAATATATTAGTGCAGGAATTTCTACAGATCACGAATGTTTTACCTATAACGAAGCTTTAGAGAAGCTTCAAAAAGGTATGAAAATTTTAATTCGTGAAGGAAGTGCAGCTAAAAATTTTGAAGCATTAATCGATTTGTTACCAGAACATTTTGAAAATATGATGTTTTGTAGTGATGATAAGCATCCAGACGATTTAATTGTAAATCACATCAATAAACTTTGTGAAAGAGCTGTTAGTAAAGGAATTGATATATTTAAAGTATTGCAGGTTGCATGTGTAAATCCTGTAAAACATTACAATTTAGATGTTGGTTTATTACAAATAGGAAATGATGCCGATTGTATTGTTGTTGAAGATTTAACTAATTTTAAAACACTTCAAACATATATAAATGGTGAGTTGGTTTATGATAACGGTGTTTCAAAAATTGAAGGTGTTTCTTTTGAAGTTCTGAATAATTTCAATACAAATAAAAAAGAAATATTAGATTTTAGAGTTGAATCTTCAGCAAAACAAATTCGGGTTATTGAAGCCTTAGAAGGACAATTAGTTACAAATGAAATTATAGAAGATGCTTTAATTGAAAATGGAAACTTGGTTTCAAATATTGAAAATGATATTCTTAAAATGACTGTTGTTAATCGTTATCAAAATCAAAAACCTGCAATAGCATTTATTAAAAATTTTGGACTAAAAGAAGGTGCAATAGCGTCTTCGGTTGGTCACGATTCTCATAATATAATAGCTGTAGGTGTTAGTGACGAAGCCATTTGTAAAGCAGTTAATTTAATAATTGAAAACAAAGGTGGGATTTGTTCTATTTCTAATTCCGAAGAACACATTGTTTCGCTTCCAGTTGCAGGAATTATGAGCGATAAAGATGGAAGAACTATAGGGAAACAATATGCTGAGTTAGATAAAATAGCAAAAGAATTAGGAAGCAAATTGCATGCGCCATATATGACTTTATCGTTTATGGCATTGCTTGTTATTCCTTCATTAAAACTAAGCGATAAAGGTTTGTTTAACGGAACTGATTTTAAATTCACAAATTTAGAAGTTCACTAAATGCCAATTATAGAATCTGATTATAACCAATCATTCCTATTCAAAAATGGTCATGTGGCAACCGTATATTCTGGATTAATTAGAAAAGGAAAAGGCGTAATTCAAGAAAGAGAACGCATTACACTAAGTGACGGCGATTTTTTAGATTTATATTGGAGTTTTTCAAAAGAAAAAACAAAGGAATTAATCATTGTGCTTCATGGTCTAGAAGGTAATGCACAACGCCATTATATGTTAGGAACTGCAAAATTGTTTAACGAAAATAGAGTAGCCTGTAAAAATTCTAACGGCATTACCTTGCTTTAAATTAGGCTGAGAGTTATCGCCAGCTTTTATTTCTCCAATAAGATTATAAGTTAAACCATCGTGTAAACATAGCGCATAGCCATCCATTGCAGATTGGTTGAAAGGAGGCGTGTTAATTGGAGAAAATATATCTTTTGATAACGAAAAACCTTCAGCATCTTCAATCGCTAAAGTCCTTTCTTTTAAAACTGAAATCATAAAATTTCAAAATACATTGCTTACATTTAAGCAGTAAACAAAAAATATGCTTAAAAAAGTTTTTGGAAGCGCTGTTTTTGGGGTAGAAGCCACAACAATTACAGTTGAAGTAAATGTAGATTCTGGTATTGGTTATCACTTAGTCGGTTTGCCCGATAATGCTATTAAAGAAAGTAATTACCGTATTGCTGCGGCACTTCAAAATAACGGTTATAAAATTCCGGGGAAGAAAATCACTATTAATATGGCGCCTGCCGATTTGCGTAAAGAAGGTTCTGCATATGATTTAACTTTGGCAATAGGAATTCTTACAGCATCAAAACAAATTAAAGCTGAAGATTTAGAAAAATATTTGATTATGGGTGAATTGTCTTTAGATGGCAGTTTGCAACCCATAAGAGGCGCGTTGCCAATTGCTGTAAAAGCAAGAGAAGAAGGGTATAAAGGTTTTATTTTACCAAAACAGAATGCAAAGGAAGCTGCAATTGTAGATGGTTTAGAAGTTTATGGTATAGATAATATTAAACAGGTTATTGATTATTTTGATAAAGGTGAAACGCTGGAGCAAACTATTATTGATACGCGTGAAGAGTTTTATAAGAATTTAGATTTCCCTGAGTTTGATTTTTCCGATGTAAAAGGACAAGAAGGTATAAAACGTTGTATGGAAATTGCAGCAGCTGGCGGACATAATATTATTTTAATTGGTCCACCGGGAGCAGGAAAAACGATGTTAGCAAAACGATTACCAAGCATTTTGCCACCAATGACGCTGCATGAAGCTTTAGAAACTACTAAAATTCATTCTGTGGTTGGTCGTGTAAAAGATACAGGATTGATGGCACAACGTCCGTTTAGGAGTCCACACCACACCATATCGGACGTCGCATTAGTTGGCGGAGGCTCATTTCCGCAACCGGGAGAAATTTCATTATCGCATAATGGCGTGTTGTTTTTAGACGAATTACCCGAATTTAAACGTGGTGTTTTAGAAGTATTACGTCAACCTTTAGAAGATAGAGAAGTTACAATTTCGCGTGCAAAATTTACAGTAACCTATCCATCGTCGTTTATGTTGGTGGCGAGTATGAACCCAAGTCCTGGAGGTTATTTTAACGACCCAGATGCGCCAGTAACATCAAGTCCAGCAGAAATGCAGCGTTATTTAAGTAAAATTTCTGGCCCGTTGTTAGATAGAATTGATATTCATATTGAAGTCACTCCAGTTCCTTTTGAAAAACTGTCTGAAGAACGAAAATCTGAAACTTCGGTTGATATTAGAAAGCGTGTTACCAAAGCCAGAGAATTACAAACGCAACGTTTTTCAGATTCTAAAAACGTGCATTATAATGCACAAATGAATACAAAACAAATTAGAAAACATTGCGTGTTAGATGAAACTTCAAAACAATTATTAAAAACGGCTATGGAACGTTTAAATTTATCGGCGCGTGCGTATGACAGGATTTTAAAAGTTTCAAGAACAATCGCAGATTTGGAAGGCGTTGAAGAAGTTAACGGCACACATATTAGTGAAGCCATACAATATAGAAGCTTAGATAGAGAAGGCTGGTTGGGGTAATATTTGTCACAAGAATTAAGACAATTTTATAATATTTGAGGTTATGTATTGCCTAGCTTAACGACAAACATCAAAAAAATATATGTACAAGAACTTTTTTGTATTATTCATGGCAACGTTGCTTATTGTTAGCTGTAAACAAGAGCCTGAGTTAACTGCGAACGATATTATAAATAAATCTATTGAAGTTTCAGGTGGTGAGCGTTTTAAAAAATCTACCATAGATTTCGATTTTCGAGATAAGCATTATAAAGCTATTCGTGATAATTGGAAGTTTCAATACGAGCGTGAATTTAAAGATTCAACAAATACAATTAAAGACGTTTTAACTAATTCTGGTTTTGAAAGATTTATTAATAATCAGCTAATTGAAACTCCAGATTCTATGGCTGTAAGATATGCGGCTTCGGTAAATTCAGTACATTATTTTTCGGTGTTGCCTTTTGGATTAAATGATAAAGCAGTATATAAAACGTATCTAGAGAAAGTAGAAATTAAAGGCAAAATGTATCATAAAATAAAAGTTACTTTTAATGAAAATGGGGGTGGTGAGGATTTTGAAGATATATTTTTGTATTGGATTGATGTTAAATCATTTAAAGTAGATTATTTAGCGTATTCCTATAATGAATCTAATGATAAAGGATTGCGTTTTCGCGAAGCTTATAACGAGCGTTTTGTAAACGGAATTCGATTTGTAGATTACAATAATTTTAAACCAGAAACCAATACCGTTTCTTTAGAAGAATTAGATGCATTTTTTGAAACTGAAGAATTGAAACTTCTATCTAAAATTGAACTCAAAAATATAAATGTAGAGTAACTTTTTATTCCTACGAAAGGCAGGATACATGTTAGTTAATAGCCAAAACTTGGTCTGAAATTTTAGCATTAATAATAGTAACAATGTATAAGTTTCCATTATTGTTATCATCAATATCTTCATATTTTTTATCGCCTAATACTGCATTTACAAACATTGGTGTTGTGTTACTATGCCCAACAACCAATATTGTTTTTCCTTTTGTTTCTTTTATAAAAACTTTATCATTTAAGTTTCGTGGGTTATAAATTATTACTTCTAAGTTGTTTTTAGTTGCCATAGGCTGCGCTGTTTCTTTAGTTCTGTTATAATCGGTAGAATATACAGCATCAAAAGTTACGTGGCTTAAAATTGCATTCCAATGTTGTGCACGTGTTTTTCCAACCTCGTTTAAATGTGGGTTTTTATTGGTTTTATCACTTCTGTCTTTTTCCGCATGACGAATAAAATAATACGTAGTAGTTTCGGTTTCTGTATTTGAATTAGTTTCTTGCGAAAATGTTGGTAATGCAGTAAATAGGACTAGTATAAGTACAAATAAGTGTTTCATTTTAGTGTTTTTCTAAGATTTGCCGCAATATAACTATTTTAAATATTTCTGGTTCTTATTATGTAGTTAAAGGTTTATAGAGAATATGCATACCACGTAAATGCTCGTGAATTAAATTGAAATCTAACTTTATTTTACTGCTAAAAATATAACCTTGTTTTTCGTAAAAACGTAATGCTTGTTTTTGTGAATCCATTGCTTTTAACCAAATCAAATTATTTCCTTTTTGTTTGCATTGGGTTTCTGCCCAATAAAAAAGTGATTTGGCAACACTTTTACCTTGAGCGTTTTCGCCTAAGTAAATACGATGGATATATGATGAAGAGGCATTGGGTTGGTCTGCAAATTCGCAATTGTATTTTATGCGAAAAATCCCAACTTGTTCTGATTTATACAGTACAAAAAAATAATCGGCATTAACATCCTTTAATTCTTTTTGCAGATTTTCTTTACTGAAGAATTTATTTATATAGAAACTATAATCTTCTTGTTTCCAGAGGTGTTTGTATGCTGGCGGGTAAATTTTTTCAAGAAGGCTAACTAATTTAGTATGGTCTTTAATTGTAATATTTTGAAGTTGAATATTTTCTGAAATATGAATCATTTTGAATATTAAGCAAGTTCTAAAGCAATTTCAATCATGTCTTTAAAAGTAGTTTCTCGGTCTTTACTTGTTGTTCTTTCACCTGTAACTAAAGAATCTGAAATGGTTAAAATAGAAAGTGCATTCACTTTGTGTTTTGCAGCAATGGTATATAAACCTGCGCTTTCCATTTCTACACAAAGCACTCCAAATTTCGACCATTTTTTATACGATTCAAAGTCATCAGCGTAAAACTCGTCACTTGTAAAAATATTACCAGCTTTTATTTCAATATTTTTGTCTTTTGCAGCTTCAACAGCTTTTTGGAACAATTCAAAGTTTGCAGTAGGAGCGTAGTCTGCTCCACTAAAGCGTAATTCATTTAAACCAGAATTGGATGATGCAGCCATTGCCAAAACAATATCTCTAATTTTTACATGCTTTTGGTAAGAGCCTGCACTACCAACACGAATTAAGTTTTTTACACCATACTCGGTAATAAGCTCATGCGCATAAATAGATATGGATGGAACACCCATTCCTGTTCCCATAACCGATATAGGTTTGCCATTAAATGTGCCGGTATAACCAAGCATACCACGTACTTTATTAAAACAAACGGGGTTTTCGAAAAAGGTTTCTGCTATCCATTTTGCACGTAATGGGTCTCCAGGTAGTAATATGGTTTCTGCAATATCTCCCTTTTTTGCTTCTATGTGTACACTCATTATTTTTGGTTGTTTATTTTTAATAATTTGAATTTGATGTTTTTCCAGTAACGATAGCGATTCCAGCGGAAACACCTAAACGTTCAACACCAATATTTATATATTCTAAAGCTGTTTTTGTGTCTTTAATACCTCCAGATGCTTTAATTTTTGTGCCATTAGTTACAACACTTTTCATAAGTTTTACATCATGTATTGTTGCTCCGTTAGTTCCAAAACCTGTAGACGTTTTTATAAAATCGGCTCCACTTTGTATGGCTAATTCACTTGCTTTAATTATTTCTAATTCTTCTAAGTAGCAAGTTTCTAATATTACTTTTAGTGTATTATTTGGCATTATTTTTTTTACAGCTTCAATGTCTTTCCAAACGGCATCAAAATCTTTACTTTTTAGTAAGCCAATATTAATAACCATATCAATTTCATCTGCACCATCATTTAAAGCTGCTTTGGTTTCAGCTACTTTGGCTTCTGTAGACATAGCTCCTAATGGAAAGCCAATAACGCTACAAATTTTTACATTACAGTCTTGTAACTGTTCTTTTGCTAATGTAACATAGCAACTGTTTATGCAAACTGAAAAGAATTGATATTCTTTTGCTTCTTCACAAAGTTTAATAATATCTTTTTTTGTAGCTGTAGCTTTTAAAAGTGTGTGGTCAATAAATTTATGTAATTCCATAAAACAAATATAATAGATATATAAGGTAAAACTATGACTTTTATCCGCAAGTATAAAGGTTTGTTTTTTTTAATATATATAGAAATATTGAATTCAATAATAGTTCTTGTTCTATGATTTTTGTCAGTTATACTGGAAATTTTGTGAATTATCTTTGTTGTTATTAAAACGTAAATGATAAATTTTTAGATTATGAAAAGAGTAGTATTAGTATTATTATTAGTAGTAGCATTTGGGTTTAATTCAAATGCTCAAGAAAAAGAAACCGAAAATAAAGGTTTAAAAGGTGCATGGTGGGGATTAGCAGCAGGTAGTTATACTGATAGCGAGTCTACAGATACTCAAACATTTGTTATTTTGCCAGCAGTTGGTAAATTTATTTCTCCTACAGTTACAATTGGAGGAGCAATTGGTATCGTTAGTACTAAAACAGGAAGCGCAGATGCTATAAATACAATTATAGTAAAGCCTTTAGCAAGAAAGTATTGGGGAATGTCTGATAAATTTTACATTTTCTTAGAAGCTAATGCTCCTTTGCTTTTTAGTGAAGATTTTAATGGATATGGTTTTAATATCGAGCCAGGTATTGATTACTTTATTGGAGGAAAATGGACTATTGAAGCAAAATTTGGAAGGTTTGGTTATAACGCTATAAAGAGTGATGTTACAAACAAAACTACAGGAACAACATCTTTCGGTTTTAATATGTTTGATAGTCAAACACAAGAAGGTTTAGGCTCAGGAATGTCATTAGGATTAAAATATCTTTTTTAAAATTTAGAAATAATTTAAGAAAGAGTTATTCAGTTATTTTGAAAGGTCGTGTTAAAAGCACGACCTTTTTTTGTTTTAAAATATTATTTTTACGTAAACCTAGATTTCAATAAGTGTATGGACATTAATAAAGACTACGATTTAATTTGCGTAGGAGGAGGCATCATGAGTGCCACTTTAGCATTGTTAGCAAAATCGATACAACCAGAGTTGAGTATTTTAATTTTAGAGCGTTTAGATGATGTTGCGCAAGAAAGTTCTGCTGCATGGAATAATGCTGGAACTGGACATTCTGCGCTTTGCGAATTGAATTACACACCAGAAAAAGAAGATGGTTCCATCAATTGTACTAAAGCATTGCAAATTTTTAATCAATTTGAAATTTCTAAACAATTTTGGTCATTTTTAATACAAAAAGGATTTATAAAATCACCACAAGAGTTTATTCATAATGTGCCACATTATAGTTGGGTTACAGGTGAAAAGAATTCGAATTATCTTGAAAAACGTTTTGAAGCACTAAAAGAAAAATTCATGTTTTCTAATATGGAATTTACTAAAGATTTTGACGTCATGAAACAATGGTTTCCATTAATGATGAATGATAGAAGTGAAGAAGATGTTATGGCTGCAACGAAAATGCAAAACGGTACAGAAGTGAATTATGGCGTACTTACTAAGCGATTGTATCAGATTTTAGAAGATGAATATAATGTTGTAGTGCAATGTAATCAAGATGTTTTAGAAATTGCTTTTCCTGAGTTTGTTTATTCGGAAAATGGAAAAAAGGTATTAGCAGGAATAGTCCCTACGTGGAAAAAAAATGATAGCGAGTCATTTTTTAATGAGTATCTTAAACGTTGTAATGAAACGCTTAATATATAGAAAAGCAACACGTATTTCAATTAAGAAACTTGTGTTGCTTTTCAACGAACCAACCAATTATAAGACTGTTTTAATATAAATATGTTACAGTCTTTTTTTTAAAATTTTTTAACCAAGTCACCTTGATTTCTAAATACTAATTTATCGTCGAAAGTATCTAATAAAATAATGCTATCTGTGGTCACAGTTCCTGCAAGTATTTCTTTACTTAAAGCGTTTAATACTTCTTTTTGAATTACTCGTTTTACTGGTCGTGCACCATATTCAGGATGATACCCTTTTTCAGCTAAATATTTTATTGCTTCTTCAGTAGCATCAAATGTGATCCCTTGTTTTGCAATCATTTTAGTTACATTCTTAAGTTGTAGTCCAACAATTTCAGTAATGTTGTCTTTACTTAAAGGTGTAAACATAATCGTATCGTCTATTCTGTTTAAAAACTCAGGTCTAACCGTTTGTTTTAATAAACCTAAAACATCAACCTTCGCAGATTCCATAGCTGTGTCTATATCTTTTACAGCCTCAAAACGTTCTTGAATTATATGACTTCCAATGTTAGATGTCATGATAATTATGGTGTTTTTAAAATCTGCAATACGACCTTTATTATCGGTTAAATGACCTTCGTCTAATACTTGTAATAAAATATTAAAAGTATCTGGATGCGCTTTTTCAATTTCATCTAATAAAATTACAGAATATGGTTTTCTACGAACAGCTTCAGTTAATTGCCCGCCTTCATCATAACCAACATACCCTGGAGGTGCACCAATAAGTCTGCTAACAGCATGACGTTCTTGGTATTCGCTCATGTCTATTCGAGTCATGGCATTTTCATCATCAAATAAATATTCAGCTAATGCTTTTGCGAGTTCCGTTTTTCCAACGCCAGTTGTACCAAGAAATAAGAAGGTTCCAATTGGTTTTTGAGGATTTTGTAATCCTGCTCTCGAACGTCTTACAGCATCACTCACAGCAACAATTGCTTCTTCTTGTCCAACAACACGTTTGTGTAATTCGGTTTCAAGTTTTAATAATTTTTCGCGATCACTCTGAAGCATTTTAGTAACAGGTATTCCTGTCCATTTAGCAACAACATCGGCAATATCTTCATATGTAACTTCTTCTTTTATCAAGGAGTTTTCTGATTGTGCTTCTAATTGCTTTTGAAATACCTCAAGTTGAGCTTGAGCGTCTTTTATTTTTCCGTAGCGTAATTCGGCAACTTTGCCATAATTACCTTCGCGTTCTGCACGTTCAGCTTCGAGTTTGAAATTTTCAATACTTAGTTTTGTATTCTGAATATTATCAACGACTTCTTTTTCGCTTTTCCATTTGGCATTAACCTCGTTGCGTTCTTCTTTTATATTTGCTAAATCTGCACGTAAAGCTTTTAATTTCGATTCATCTTTCTCGCGCTTAATAGCTTCAATTTCAATTTCAATCTGCATAACCTTTCTATCTAAAACATCGAGCTCTTCTGGTTTAGAATTGATTTCCATACGTAATTTAGAAGCAGCTTCATCCATTAAGTCAATAGCTTTATCTGGTAAAAAACGATTGGTTATATATCTTTCTGAAAGTTCTACAGCACCAATAATAGCTTCATCTTTAATACGAACCTTATGATGAGTTTCATATTTTTCTTTGATGCCTCTTAAAATTGAAATTGCAGATTCTGTATCTGGCTCATTGACCATTACTTTTTGAAAACGACGCTCTAAAGCTTTGTCTTTCTCAAAGTATTTTTGATACTCATCTAGAGTTGTTGCTCCAATAGCACGTAGTTCGCCACGAGCTAAAGCAGGTTTTAAAATATTTGCGGCATCCATTGCGCCTTGTCCGCCGCCAGCACCAACCAATGTGTGGATTTCGTCAATAAATAAAACGACGTTGCCATCACTTGTAGTCACTTCTTTAATAACTGCTTTTAAGCGTTCTTCAAATTCTCCTTTAAATTTTGCGCCAGCAATTAAAGCTCCTAAATCAAGAGCAAAAATTTGTTTATCTTTTAAATTTTCAGGAATATCGCCATCAATAATTCTATGTGCTAAACCTTCGGCTATTGCTGTTTTTCCTGTTCCGGGTTCTCCAACTAAAATTGGATTGTTTTTTGTTCTACGTGATAAAATTTGAAGAATTCTTCTAATTTCTTCGTCACGACCAATTACAGGGTCAAGCTTACCATCTTTAGCTAATTGATTCAGGTTTTTTGCGTACTTATTTAAAGCGTTATAAGTTTCTTCTTGACTTTGAGAGGTTACCTTTTCGCCTTTTCGTAATTCATCAATTGCAGATTGAAGTCCTTTTTGAGTAACTCCTTGGTCTTTTAGCATTTGAGAAATTTTGCTTTTAGATTTAAGAATGGCTAGAATAAGATGTTCGATTGAAACAAAATCATCATTCATTTTTTTCGCAATGATTGATGCCTCATTTAGTGATTTTCCTCCTTCGGTAGATAACATGATATCGCCACCAGAAACTTTCGGAAAACTTTCTAATTGTTTGTCTAATGCTTGTTTTAAAATATTAATGTTGACATTCAGTTTCTTTAAAAGGAATGGTAGCACGTTTTCATCTACATTAAAAATAGATTTAAAAAGATGCTCATTCTCTATTTGTTGATGTCCAAAGCTTTGAGCAAGCTGTTGTGCTTGCTGTATGGCTTCTTGTGATTTTATGGTATAATTATTAAAATTCATAATATTATTTTTGTTTTGAAGTCTCTTTGAACGCGGTCGAAAGGTTTTAAGTTCTCGATAGCGCTCTAACGAGTAAAATTTATTTTCTTTGTATAACCATTAGGTCAATAATCTTACCAATGTATTTAGTAAGACATAATGTCGGATTAAGCTTTTAAATTCATGACTTTTAGTCAGTTTGTAAGATTTTTTAGTTGTTCCGACCTATAGTATGAATTAATAAATTTTCTATGGGATTTTTAAATAAAATATTTGGTGCTTCAACCGAATCAAAAGAAGAAAAAATATTGCCTTGGATTCCTTTAAACGAATTACAGCAATTAGATTTCATAGAAAAAAAATCTACTACTAAAACACAAATTATATTTAAACATTCTACACGTTGTGGTATTAGCAGAATGGTGATGAATCAGTTTGTGGAAGCTTATAGGTTTACCGAAAAAGATTTAGACTTATATTATTTAGATTTATTAAATAACAGAGATGTTTCTAATGAAACTGGCTATAAATTTCAAGTTATTCACGAATCACCTCAACTTATTATTATTAAAAATGGAATTGTAGTTTCGCAATCAAGTCATGGAGCAATTAATGAAATTAATTTAGAAAGGTTTGTTTGATAAAATACAAAATAAAAAAACTCCCAATTAAATTGGGAGTTTTTGTTTTAACTTTTAAAGTTATATCTGTTTATAATGTTTTTGAGCTTGTGTTTCAAATCTTCACCAGTATCATAAATCATTTGCTCGTTTGATGGAAACTGAACTCTGCGGCTTTTTAATAATATTCTGTCATGCTTATCAAGAGCTCTTCTATCTCCTTTAACAGTTGCGTATTGGTTTTCAAAAAGAAACTCACTATCAATAGGAAACGTATCTAATAATTGATTAGATTTTAAATTGATAAACTCAACTCTAGCTATAACTCGTGTTGATTTTGTTTGATTAAATTCAAATAATCTAGCTTTAGCAGTAATTATTTTATCAATCTTTATATCATTACCTAAACTATCTTTCTCAACATTTCCGTTTAGGTCTAATTTATATTTCCAACCATCAATAATTTGTTTTTTTCTTAATATTTGACGTTGACTAACATGTTCTGGTGATATTTGAATTTGCTTTAATTGTAATTGCATAGCAAAGTCATAATTAATACTAGCATTTTTATTAACATGAAAAGCTGTCCAAAAATCGTTTAATCCGTAAGTATTAAAATCTAATAAATCGTTTTCTAAACGTCTTGGAATTATTTGCTGTGTTTGATTTTCAATAGAAACCAAAACATGATTAATTCCTTTTTGATGTGCTTCATTTAAAAGCTCTCTTGTTTCTTCAAAATTAGGATTGATGTTTTCAATATATTCAAAAATTGAATAGGCTTCTCTTGCATTGTACTTATTATCGCTATCAAGTAATGTAATGCCTTTATCAATTAAATAATCTGATGTTTTATATCTGTAATCAACAATATCATTAATATAGTTGTTAAACTTTAAGTTTAAAAATCTATTTCCAATTTTTAATGGTAATACAGCTTTTATAGCATTCTGTCTATTTTCTAAACCTGTATAAATTTCATAAATAGCTTTATATTGCTCTGGATTACCATCTTTTTTTAAATGATTAATGGTGTTTAAATCTTGAGCCAATGCTTTATAATATGCATCTTCAAGCATGATAATATAATCTTGCTTACGCTTTTTGTTTTTGGAGGTTTCTAATTTATTTAAGGCATTAGAAATTGCTTGGTCATAATTACCATGACTAATTGCGGTTTCAATATGCTTTCTTCCGCTACATGATGTTAGTACAAGAAGAAGTACTGTTGTAAGTAGTAATTGCTTCATAATTTTAGGTTTTAAAAGTTACTTACTAGCTATAAATTCAATTATGATGCCAAATTTAATTATGTAGTAATTGTTTTTCTATTTTTTCGAATTATATACAGGAAGTAATTTAGTTGAAACTTCTCCAAAACCAATACGTGTACCATCTTTTTCACAATATCCACGCATAATAACCGTATCATTATCATTAATAAACTTACGCTCAGTGCCATCATTCATTTTAATAGGCTTTTCTCCTCGCCATGTTAATTCTAACATAGAACCGTAAGAATCTGGAGTAGAACCAGAAATAGTTCCGCTTCCCATCATGTCTCCAGAATTTATAGGACAACCATTTACGGTATGATGTGCTAATTGTTGAGACATATTCCAATACATGTATTTAAAGTTAGAGTTGCTAACAACAGTTTCTTTTGCTCCGTTTGGTTGTATTGCAACTTCTAAATTAATATCGAAACTCTTTTTTCCTTTAGATTGAAGGTATTTAAGCTGTGGTTTTATTGGTTTCGGACTATTAACTCTATAAGGTTCTAAAGCATCAAGTGTTACAATCCATGGTGAAATAGAAGATGCAAAACTTTTAGCTAAAAAAGGTCCTAATGGTACATATTCCCATTTTTGAATATCTCTTGCAGACCAATCATTAAATAATACTAATCCAAAAATATATTCTTCAGCTTCTTCAATAGGAATTGGTTCTCCTAAATCATTTGCATCCGTAGTAATAAAAGCCATTTCTAATTCAAAATCTATCAATTTACTTGGTCCAAAAACAGGTTCGGTAGCACCATTTGGTAAGGTTTGTCCTTGTGGTCTATGAACTGGTATTCCAGACGGAATTACCGACGAACTTCTACCATGATATCCAACAGGAATGTGTAACCAGTTTGGTAGCAATGCATTATCTGGGTCTCTAAACATAGTACCTACATTAGTTGCATGTTCTATACTTGAGTAAAAATCGGTATAATCACCAATCTGAACTGGTAATTGCATTTCAATTTCATCTAATCTAAATAATACTGTTTCTTTATTTTTTTTATTGTCTTTAAGAGATGTGTTTTTTGTATCAAAAATTTCTGCAATTCTATTTCTTACAGCACGCCATGTTTTTCTGCCATCAGCAATAAAATCATTCAAAGTATCTTGAAGAAAAATATCATCGGTTAACGGGATATCATCAAAATAGCCTAATTGGTGTAAAGCACCTAAATCTATGGCAGTATCACCAATTCTAGTACCAATAGTTATAATGTCATCACGAGTTAAAAACACACCAAAAGGAATGTTTTGAATCGGAAAATCGGAGTTTTTATCTACATGTAACCACGATGTTCTATCTGGATTGTTAGCTGATAATGGCATAGCGTATATTTTGTTTAGTAATTATTAAATTCTTATCAAACGTACATAATTTTTTTATTTTATTTGACATAAATGCCTAAAATATAGGTTTAATTCAATCGTTAATAAAATGGTTTAAAACTTCATAGTAATTGTATCTTTTTTGATGTTTTTAATTAATCAATTTGCTATTTTTGACGAATAATTAATTAGAAGACTATTTTATGCAACGCGACGAACAAATTTTTGAACTTATTCAAGCCGAAAAAGAACGCCAATTACATGGTATAGAACTTATAGCATCAGAGAATTTTGTTAGCGACCAAGTTATGGAAGCTGCAGGCTCTGTTTTAACAAATAAATATGCTGAAGGTTACCCTGGGAAGCGTTATTATGGCGGTTGCGAAGTGGTAGATGAAGTTGAGCAAATTGCTATTGATAGAGCCAAAACATTATTTGGTGCAGCTTATGTAAATGTGCAACCACATTCTGGAAGTCAAGCAAATACAGCAGTTTATCATGCCTGTTTAAATCCAGGAGATAAAATTTTAGGATTCGATTTGTCTCACGGTGGGCATTTAACTCATGGTTCGCCAGTAAATTTTTCAGGTAAATTATATAATCCAGTTTTTTACGGTGTAGAACAGGAGACAGGTGTTTTAAATTATGATAAAATACAAGAAATTGCTACAAAAGAGCACCCAAAACTTATTATTGCTGGTGCTTCGGCATATTCTCGCGATATAGATTTTAAGCGATTTAGAGTAATTGCAGATAGTGTAGGGGCTATTTTAATGGCCGATATTTCGCATCCTGCGGGATTAATTGCAAAAGGAATTTTAAACGACCCGTTGCCACATTGCCATATAGTTACCACAACAACACATAAAACATTAAGAGGTCCAAGAGGTGGTATGATTATGATGGGGAAAGATTTTGATAACCCATTTGGATTAACATTAAAAAACGGAAATCTTCGTAAAATGTCTGCGTTATTAAATTCGGCAGTTTTCCCTGGGAATCAAGGAGGACCTTTAGAACATATTATTGCTGCTAAAGCCATTGCTTTTGGAGAAGCTTTAACCGATAATTTTTTACATTATCAATTACAAGTAAAACAAAATGCGGCTACCATGGCAGATGCTTTAGTTGAAAAAGGATACAATATTATTTCTGGCGGAACAGATAATCACTGTATGTTAATTGATTTACGTAATAAAAATATATCAGGTAAAGAAGCTGAACAAGCTTTAGTAAAAGCTGATATTACAGTAAATAAAAACATGGTGCCTTTCGATGATAAATCACCTTTTGTAACGTCTGGTATTCGCGTAGGAACAGCAGCTATTACAACACGTGGTTTAAAAGAAAATGATATGCAGGGTATAGTTGATTTGATTGATGAAGTAATCACTAATCATGAAGATGTAACTGTTTTAGCAAGTGTAAAAGTTAAAGTAAATACAATGATGGAAGGAAAGTCTTTGTTTGTTTAGCAATTATTTGTCATTCAGAGTGAGTGAAACGATGCGAAGAATCTTTTTATAAGAATTTCAGCATTTCATTAATAATATATAAAAGATTCTGCTTTATGTAGGATTTTTTGTTTTTGGGCGTTTTAACACGCTTTTACTACTCAATCTTTTTAAACGTCATTGCGAAGGAAGTACAACTGTGGCAATCTTCCTTAATTTTAGTTCATATCAAAATAAATGTTATTAAGTCTTAAAAAGGATTTCAAACAAACCGTTCAATCGTTAACGCAGAATTAGAACTAAAACATGAAAGTGTCTCGTCCTAAAATACGGCTACAGGTTAAAATTGATTTACGCTGTTAATTTATATACCATATTAGGTGTTTTAAAGTCTAAAGATAAGTGTAATCTTATTTCATTATACAATTTGATTGCACTT